>Ga0115002_10000192_pt1 | contig 89138 bp, 74 predicted proteins | sample ArcticOcean_MG_C_8_FD_89576 | JGI IMG/M metagenome (GOLD analysis project Ga0115002, IMG submission 89576) | Marine microbial communities from western Arctic Ocean - ArcticOcean_MG_CB11_86 | ecosystem: Environmental > Aquatic > Marine > Oceanic | place: Arctic Ocean: Canada Basin | collected... | reverse complement strand
CTCCGCACTCTGGGCAGGTGGTCTGATACCACTCTTCCACCCGAGCGAGGGGGCTGATGCCGGAATCGTCCGGCTTGAAGTCCTCAACGCGAGGTAGAATGACCGGCAGGTCCGCCTCGGGCACGGGCACGAAGCCACATTCATCGCAGTGGATGATCGGGATTGGCGGGCCCCAGTATCGTTGCCTTGAGATACACCAGTCGTGTAAGCGGAAGTTGACCTTGCCTTCGCCCCAACCGTTCCCTGAGGCCCAGTCTGTGACGATGCCGACAGACTCGCTCACGTCGGTGCCGTCGAACTGGCCAGAATTCACCAAGGTGCCCGGCCCAGCGTAGGCCTCTTCGAGCGGCGTGTCCGCGCTGTCGTCCGGACCGGCCACGACCCGTGAGATCGGCAGGTCGAACTGGATCGCGAAGTCGAAGTCGCGCTCGTCGTGTCCTGGTACGGCCATGATGGCGCCGGTGCCGTACTCCATCAGCACATAGTCGGCGATCCAGATCGGGATCGCCTCGCCGGTGGCAGGGTTGCGGCAGTGGCCGCCCGTGAACACACCGGTCTTCGTCTTGTCACTCTTCTGACGTGCGACCAGGTCGGTGCGTTTGGCTTCCTCACGGTATGCGAAGACGGGCGGACGGTGCCCGTCCTCTGTAATGGCGTCCACCATTGGGTGTTCCGGCGACAGCACCATGTACGTCGCACCGAAGACTGTGTCAGGTCGGGTCGTGTAGACCTCGACCTTCATGTCAGTCTCGTTGCCTTCGCCGTCGAGAACGGGGAAGTGCAGCTGAGCCCCTTCGCTCCGACCGATCCAGTTGCCCTGCGCTTTCCGCGTCGTGTCCGACCAGTCGATATCCGCCAGGTTGTCGAGCAGCCGCTGCGCGTAGTTGGTGATCTTAAAGAACCATTGGGCGATCCTGCGTTGCTCGACCGGGGTCCCGCATCGCTCGCACTCTCCTCCGACCACCTGCTCGTTGGCCAGCACGGTCATGCACGATGGGCACCAATTCACCGGCGCTTCTTTTCGCTCGGCCAGCCCTGCCTTGAAGAGCTGCAAGAAGAGCCACTGCGTCCACTTGTAGTAGGACGGGTCCGTGGTATCGACGGCGTGGTCCCAATCGAACATCCCGCCCGTACGCCGGAGTTGGCGCGTGAAGTTCTTCACGTTCGAAGGGATTAGATCCATCGGGTGCGAGCCGATTTTCAGCGCGAAGTTCTCCGAGTGGATCCCAAACGCATCGAATCCGATCGGCTCGAAGACTTGGCGGCCCTGCATCCGCTGGAAACGCCCGTGCACGTCGGCGCCCGTGAACGCGTAGATGTTGCCCACGTGAAGCCCCTCAGCGGAGGGGTAGGGGAACATCATGAGGTTGTAGAACGGGTTTTCGGCGTTCTCGATCTCTTCGCGAGTGTACGAGTTCGTACCACGCTCGTCCCACAGGCGCTGCCACTTCTCTTCGATGGCTGACGGGTCGTAGCCGACGCGTTCTTCGTTGGACATGACGGGACTTCTATCAGGGGGCCGGCGACTGCTGCCGGGTACCGGGAATGCATGGAAGAACCGCTAACCTACACGCCGGACAAGGGTCACCCAAGAGTGCCTGAGCTTTGCGACTAGGGTGTCTGTCCGCCATTTCGGTAGGTGTGTGATCTGCTTGGGCTTACCCCCTCGAGATTCTTAATGGAAGGCCGTCCCCGTTCATTCCTCGTCGCCGTTTGGGTCACCGTCATCGTTGGCAGTGTACTCGCGTTGATTGGCGGCGGGCTTTATGGGGCACTCGGATTGATTGAGCCTGCGCGAACGGCCGACGCGAAGCCGCCGAAGCCCTTGATATGACCTACGACAGAAAGGATCAAAACATCCCCGAGGCTCTTTTCAACATCCCCATGGATCAGCAGTTCAACGACGCGTTGATGGCCTATGGTCCGAGGGTGGACGGCATTCAGGCGGTACTGCCTGAGCACGTTCGCCAAGGGCTCGTTACTGCCCCGAAGTTCACTTCGGAAGGCTCGGGATCCTGGCTTCTCTCTTGCCGAAGCGAGAGGCGAAATGTGATCGAGCCGGGGCTCCAGGCGGCCGAATCCCGCCTCAAGTAGGTATCGGAGATCGCCGCCCTTTTTGCTTAGATTCCCCAAGGCACCCGGGGCTGGCCCCCGGGTACACTGCCTGCCGCTTTCACGCCGACACCTGCCCTAAATGTCCGATAAGAAAACCCAAAAGAAGATCTCCGGCGCGAGCCTGAAGGCCGCTTTCGAAGAGATTATTTGGCCCCGGAGAAAGCTGCTCTTAATCGGGCTTATGCTGATCATGTTCAACCGGATGGCGGGCCTCGTTCTACCGGCATCCACGCGATACTTGATTGACAACGTGATCGCGAACGCCGACCTCAGGATGCTTTACATCCTGCTGAGTGCTGTTGGTGGAGCGGTGATCGTGCAGGCCGCGACGTCGTATTCCCTGACCATGCTGCTCAGTGTGGAGGCCCAACACCTCATCGCCAGCCTCAGGTCTCAAGTTCAAAAGCACGTACTCCAGCTTCCAGTACGTGTTTTCGACAACACGAAGTCCGGTGAACTCGTGTCGCGGATCATGGACGATGTCGAGGGAGTTCGGAATCTCGTCGGCACCGGGTTGGTACAGCTCGTGGGCGGCACGGTGACCGCGATTATCGCGTTCGTGTACCTGGTCGGCATCAGCCCGGTGATGACCGCTCTAGCCATCGTGCCGCTTGGTGCCTTCGCGGTTGTATCGACGCGTGCGTTCAAAACACTACGTCCGGCATTTCGTGAGCGCGGGAAGATCCGAGCGGAAGTAACAGGTCGACTGACTGAGGCCCTCGGCGGCATTCGGGTCATCAAGGGATTCCACGCCGTCGACAAGGAAGCGGAGATCTTCCACGACGGAGTGATGCGGATTTTCGACAACGTGAAGACTACGCTCACGACGACGAGCACCGTCACTAGTTTGGGTGCCTTCTTTATGGGAACCGCGAGTGTGCTCGTCATGGGCTATGGTGGTCGCCTCATCATTCTAGACCAGCTCACGATTGGTGAACTGTTCTCGTTCACGCTCTTCCTGGGTTTCCTGCTCGCGCCTGTGATCCAGATGGCCAACATCGGGACCCAGATGACGGAGGCGTTTGCCGGGCTGGACCGGACCTCGGAACTTCTGAGCTGGCCTAAGGAGGATGATGACCCGCGGCGCACGATCGAAATGCCACCGGTAAACGGACACGTAAAGTTCGAGGACGTGTACTTCCAGTACGACGAGGACAAGGCAGTCCTCAAGGGGATCAACTTCGAGGCCGACCCGGGCACCGTGATCGCGCTGGTCGGGAGTTCTGGGTCAGGAAAGTCCACGCTGGCTGGCCTCGCGGCCACGTTCTTGGAGCCTGATGAGGGCAGAGTGTTCGTGGACGGTATTGATCTTCGCGAGGTGAAGCTGGCGAGCTATAGAGACCAGCTGGGCCTCGTTCTGCAGGACGATTTCCTCTTCGACGGGACCATTCGCGACAATCTGCTGTTCGCCCGCCCGGGCGCTTCGGACGAAGACGTCCGATCCGCCGCCGAGCAGGCTTACGTGGCCGAGTTCACGGACCGATTCCCGGATGGACTCGAGACGATTATCGGGGAACGGGGCGTGAAGCTGTCGGGCGGCCAGCGACAACGGGTGACCATCGCTCGGGCCATTCTCGCGAATCCACGGGTCCTGCTTCTCGATGAGGCGACGTCTTCACTGGATACGGAGAGTGAAGCCCTCATCCAGAAGAGCCTCGCGGAGTTGATGAAGGCGCGAACGACGTTCGTGATTGCGCACAGATTGTCCACGATCCGACGTGCCGATCTGATTCTCGTGATCGAGGACGGTGAGATCTTAGAGCGTGGAAAACACGACGAACTGATCGCTAAGGAAGGGCGGTATCACCAGCTCTATACGGTCCAAGCGAGGATCTGACCCGGTCCGCCTAGCTTCCGTCCCGTGGCAGCAATTCGAACGGATCCTCCACGCCATCGACGCCTGCTCGAAGTTCTGAGAGAACCAGGGTCAGATTTCCGCCTCTCTCCGCGAGTAGCGCCGCGAAGTCCGGCAACCGGTGGTAGTACCTGATTCTAGCAAGCAGTGTCGCGTTGTTAAGAGGTGTGTTTCGAAAGCCGCTGAAGGTGACCGACTCGAAGGTCGGAGCGACCGAGGCATCGAAGTGAGCTATCGACCGATCGAAGACGCCTTCTCGGGTCGAGATCTTCTGTTCGTACCCGAGAGCGGGGTCGTCGTAGATGCCCTCCAGCTCCTCCATCATTCCGTCGATGAAGACACTGAAGCGTTGGTAGTCTCTCCAGCGGGCCTGTGCTCGCAAACATTTCACTGTGTCCGGCCCGCCACCGTCGCGCGTACAAAAGAACTGGGCCGCGCCGGCGCGGCCCACGAACGTCGCGAAGCTCTCGTTGAAGCCCACCTGGCCGGGCACGAAGAGGTATTGGTGGGAGAGTTCGTGGAGCACCGTCTCCACCACCTCGACGTCATCCGCGCGCAGGACCGTGGAGAGGATGGGGTCGTTGAACCACCCTAGCGTGCTGAACGCGGCAGTGGGCCTGAGGTACGTGTCAAAACCCTCTTCTTCGAGGTCGGCTTGGGCGTCCTGCGCGCCATCCAGCGAGAAGTATCCCTTGTACGGCATACGACCGACGATGGGGAACCACCACGTCTTCGGGACCAGCCTGTCCTTGTGTGCTGCGGACACGACCAGGGCCAGCGTGTCCCGGTCGAGTTTGGTGTACATCGTGTAGGAGTCACCTACGTCGATCCCCAACTCATTCGCGGCGAACCGGCGTGCTTCCAGAACGAAGGAGAGCTTGCCCCGTGTCTCCGGATCCGTGTTCGGGTCGGCCAAGACCTCTGGGATGTCCTGCCGAGCGCGCAGGATCTTCATCTCTGCGATGCCGGCCTTCAACACGTAGATCGGCGAACACGCCCACGCCCCGACCATTAACAAGGCGGCCACCACGCCCAAGGACGCTCGGACGACGCGGCGCTTGGTCATTGGCCTTCCTCCATGTAACTCCGCTTGTCGGGATCTACCGCGACACGAATCTCGATCAGATCCGTCTCAGGAGCGATTTCAGGCGGCAACGCATCGGCAGCGGAGAGAAGGGCAGCCTTCGCATCGGCCGCGTCTACCACGAATGTGTGATAGCGCTGGGAGCGTCCGCCATAGCGGGCCGTCACTTGGAAGTTCATCCCACAATCTACCGGCTGCACGTGCGCCCATCTATCCTCCTTCTATGAGTCTCACCCACCTCCTCTATTCCGCGGCCTTGGCGGTCCTTCGCAGAGGGACGCCCTTATTTCGGTCGGGGTCGTCGAAGTTCGCCGTCGGGATGCGCGGTCGTGAGGCCGCACACGAGAGACTCATCGCGTGGGGTAGGTCGACACGGGACCTCGGCCGCCCTACGGTTTGGGTGCATGCCCCGTCGGTTGGAGAGGGCCTCCAGGCTCGTGCCGTGATGGATGCTTTGAAGGCCGCACGCCCCACCGCACAGTTCGTCTTCACCTATTTCTCTCCTTCGGCACTCAGCATCGAGAAGGGGATGCCAGCGGACGTGACCGCCTACCTGCCGTGGGACCTCGAATCGGTGATCGCGCCGGTGCTCGATGCACTGCAACCCGACCTGGTCGTCTTCACTAAGACCGAGGTTTGGCCTGTCCTCGTGGAACAGGCGAAGCGGCGAGGCGCCAAAGTCTGTCTCGTTGCTGGGACCCTTCCGGAGAACGCCGGACGACTCCGGTTGCCTGCCCGCATCTTTCTCCGGAAGACTTGGGCGCGGCTCGATTGGGTGTTTGCCGTGGGCGAGAAGGATGCTGCTCGGTTCCGGTCCTTGGGTGCGAAGGCCGTGCGGACGACAGGAGACCCTGGAATCGACTCAGCTGCGTCCCGGGCACGAGCGATCGATCCGGGCGCCGCCTATTTGGCGCGCTTTCGCGATGATCCCCGGCCTACTCTAGTCGCCGGTTCGACGTGGCCGTCGGATGAGTCGGTCTTGATCCCCGCATTGGAACGGGTACTCGATGAGGCGCCCGAGCTACGTGTGATCATTGCACCTCATGAGCCAGAGCCCGGCATCGTCGTGGATCTTGTGGAGATGCTTCAGCTGGAACTGGGCGAAGCGCGCACGCTGATGGAGGTCGAACGGGATGGCGCTAAGGGGGTGGACGCGGTGGTTGTAGATCGGATCGGAGTTCTCGCTCACCTCTACACGATCGGCGACATGGCTTATGTAGGAGGAGGCTATCACGAGGACGGTCTTCACTCGGTTCTCGAACCTGCCGCGGCAGGCATCCCAGTGATCTTCGGGCCCGCTCACACTAATACGCCCGCGGCTCAAGATCTTATAGAGGCTCAGGCTGCAAAGGTGGCGAACGATGCCGAGGAGTTGGCACAAACGGTGCTAGAGTGGGTGCGAGACAAGGCTGCCCGCGACTACGCGGGCGAGCGCGCCTTCGGCTATATTGACGCCCATCGAGGGGCGGCGGAACGCACCGCTGACCTGCTGGCGGACCTCATGACCTCGTGATCGATCGATGAACGAAATCGACGTACCCGTGATCTCCCCGACCGACCTCAAGGCGAGGCTCGATAATGGAGACGTTCCTCTTCTCGTCGACGTGCGAGAATCCTTCGAACTCGCGATCGCCGACCTCCCCGAATACGGCCAGCTTCGGATCCCGACCGGCGAGTTCATGCAGCGCATGTCTGAGATCGATCCGAGTCAGGAGGTCGTTCTCTATTGCCGCAGCGGGCAGCGGAGCGAATGGGCGGCAACGCTTCTGATGCGAGATGGTCACGAACGCGTGTTGAACATGACCGGTGGCGTCTTGGGCTGGAGGACTGAGGTCGATCCGTCTCTGCGCTCCTATTAGCCGTGTCGCCACGGGCTTCGCATCGGTGACCCGCTTCGTTGGGATGCTCCTCGCCGTCGCGTTCGTGGCGGGGTGCAAGGCGGGACCGTCCGCGTTCGATAACGCTGGTTCGGTGGAGGGAGACTCTGTTCCTGATTCGGTCGCCGTGGCCACTCTCGTCGACACACCCTCGATCGCTCTATTGGACACGGCGACCGTTGGGCCCGACGTGGACTCGGCCGCGGTCGTTTCCGAGGAGTCGGCTGGCGAGGAAGGTGCGGAAGCGGAAGCGAGTACTCCTCGCCCTCGTGCGCCGAGCCCGGGAATGGCGGACGGACGCTTCCCACGTCCCGAACACGTGCGGGGCATCTACCTGAACGCGTGGGCGTCTGGTTCGAGGAACAGGGTCAACGCCTTGCTCGAACTGGCGGCGCAGACAGAGGTCAATTCCTTCGTCATTGATATCAAGGACGCGTCGGGATACATCAGCCACCCGACGGACCTCCCCGTTGCCGTGGAAGTGGGGGCGACCGAAGAGGTCCGGATCCGTGACCTGCCAGGCTTGTTGAATCGCCTGGACTCGGCGGGCATTTATCCCATCGCTCGGATCGTGATCGTGAAGGATCCGTTGCTCTCGGCCGGGAAGCCGGATTACGCTGTCCAGGACACGGCGGGTGGAGCCTGGGCGGACAGTAAGGGCATCGTGTGGCTTAATCCCTACAACAAGGATGTTTGGGACTACCACGTCGATCTCGCACGTGAGGTCGCAGAAATGGGCTTCCCCGAGATCCAGTGGGACTACGTCCGCTTTGCCGACGCGCCGGCTTCGGACCATGCGAGGGCCACATACCCCGGAGAAAATGGCCCCAAAGCCGACGCGATCCGGGCCTTCCTGGACTACAGCAGGCAGGAGTTGGCCGAGCTCGGTGTAGCGGTCACGGCCGACGTCTTCGGTGTGACCACTACTGCGCGGCGGGACGTGGGGATCGGGCAAGTGTGGGAGTCCTTCATCGACGTGGTCGATGTCGCGCTCCCGATGGTGTATCCCAGTCACTACTGGAAGGGAAGTTTCGGTATCGATACACCGAACGCGTACCCGTACGAGATCGTGAAAGCTGCGCTCCGTGATGCCGTGAAGCGCTCCGCGGACATTGAGGGGGCCGGGATTACTCGTCCATGGCTCCAGGACTTTACGCTCGGGGCGCCACGGTACGAGGCCCCCGAAGTTCGAGCGCAGATCCAGGCGACGTACGACGCCGGTCTCCACGAGTGGATCCTGTGGAATCCGGGGAGTCACTACACCGAGGACGCGCTAGAACCGATCGGTGGTTTCGTGACCGATCCGGTTATTCGGGTCGGGAATGAACTTATTCCTGCCTCGCAGAGGTTCGAGTTGACCGATACGGTCCCGGCGGCGCCTGAGGAGCTGGCGGCGGAAGTCGTTGATACGGCAGCGACGACGATTCGTGTCGACACGATTCCCGTCGACACGATAGGTGGCGGCACGCGGTAAAAGCGGGCTAGCTCATCCCGCGGCTGCTGCGAACTGGAGTTCGTGCAGCTTCGCATACAGCCCACCCGTTTCGAGCAACTCGGCGTGGCTGCCCTGCTCGTGAAGCAGTCCGTGATGCAAGAGGATGATGCGATCTGCGTTCTGGATCGTGGAGAGCCTATGCGCGATGACGAGCGAGGTGCGGTCTTTCAGCAGCGCATCTGTCGCCGCTTCGATCTGTGCCTCGATCTCTGAGTCCACCGAACTGGTTGCCTCGTCCAGGACCAGGATCTCGGGATCAAAAGCCAGGGCTCGGGCGAAGCTGACGAGCTGCCGCTCGCCGACCGACAACGAGCTGCCGCGCTCCCCGAGGGCCTGCTCGTATCCGCTCTCGAGTCGATCGATAAACGGTGCCGCTCCAATCTTCTCTGCGGAGCTTCGAATTCGGGCCTCGTCGATCTCAGGGGAGCCGAGACGGATGTTGTAGGCGACGTCTTTGCTGAACAGGAAGACGTCTTGGAGGACGAGTCCGATGCGCCCGCGTAGGTCGTCCACCGCCACGCGACTGATCGGCACTCCGTCGAGGAGAATCTCTCCTTGGCCCACATCATAGAAGCGCATCAGCAGGTTGATGAGCGTTGTTTTTCCAGCCCCCGTGTGACCAACCACGGCCACTTTTTCGCCAGGCTCCACGACAAAACTGACGCCTTTCAATACCCAATCCGGATCTCCGTTCTCCGTGCTGCCGTAGGCGAAATGCACGTCTCGGAACTCGATTCGTCCCTCGGTCTTGGCAGGGAGCGGGATGGGGTCCTCGGGGTCCGAAATGACGATCTCTTCATCGAGCAATTGGAAGACCCGTTCCGACGAAGCCATTGCGCTCTGGAGGAGGTTGTATTTCTCGGAGAGGTCCTGGATGGGGCGGAAGAAGCGTTGCGCGTACTGAAGGAAGGCCGCCACGACCCCGACGGTAATCACTCCGTCCAAGCTCTTGGCTCCGCCATACCAGATGATCAACGCGAGGGCGAGCGCAGTGAAGAACTGTATGACCGGAAAGAAGAGCGCGTAGTATGTGATGGAGCGGAGGTGAGCCTCCAAGTAGTCTCGGTTCATCTCGTCGTGTTTTGTGGCGTCGGCCTCCTCGCGATTGAACAGCTGCACCACGCGCACTCCGGTGAAGCGCTCGTGAATGAAGGCGTTCATTCGGGCGATGCGTACCCGGATGTCGCGATACGCGGTGCGGATCTTCGCTCGGAATAGGAACGCGGCGAAGAACACGAGCGGTAGGACGCTGAATGACACGAGTGCGAGTTGCCAATTCATGCGGAGCATCGCGGCCACGATGAACGTCAGCGTGAAGATGTCGCCAAAAACTGTCACGAGGCCTGAGCTGAACAGCGTGTTCAGCGTCTCGACGTCGTTGGTGATCCGTGTCATCAGCCGGCCGACTGGGTTCTTGTCATAGAACTTGAGGTCGGCACGCTGGAGCTTCTCGAAGATCTCCGTGCGCAGGTCGTACATCACGGATTGTCCCAGCCACGTCGTAATGACCGCTTGGGCGTAGTGCAGGACGAAGCCGATGACGACTGCGGCGATGTACCCAGAGACCAGAAGCGCGAGGAGCCGCGTGTCTCCTTGCGGGATGGCCTCGTCGATCACGATTTGCGTCAACCAAGGACCGACAATGGCTGCGGCTGAGGCAAGCACCAAGATGAAAATCGCGAGCGCCACCTGCCACTTGTATGGCATGAGGTACTGAATAAGGCGCCGCATCAGACGGGCGTCGTAAGCCTTTCCGAGCGCTTCTTCTTCTTGGTAGGTGTCGGCTTCCGCCATTGATGGGCAGTGGCTCTAGGGTGGGTGTCGCGCTTCCAATGTACGGAAGGTGGGGCCGGGCTGGGTGGGCCGATCGAAATTAGGCCTTCGTGCCGGCTCTTTGCGGTCACCGCAGCGAACACTCTCCGGGCCTGGACTGCGGTTTTATTTTTCCGGCATGGACACCCCGATCCGCATCCGCGGCGCTCGCCAGCACAACCTGAAGGGCATCGACCTGGACATTCCCAGGCGCCGCCTCACGGTGATCACCGGACCTTCGGGTTCCGGCAAGAGCTCGCTCGCGCTCGATACACTCTTCGCTGAAGGCCAGCGCAGATATGTCGAGTCGTTGTCGACGTATGCAAAACAGTTTCTAGAGCGGATGGAGAAGCCGGATGTCGATTCGGTGGAGGGAATCTCTCCGGCCGTTGCTATCGAACAGAAGAACCCGACGAAGTCGAGTCGCTCGACGGTCGGGACAGCGACGGAGGTGTACGACTATCTGCGTTTGTTGTGGGCCAGAGTAGGGCGTACGCACTGCCCTTGTTGTGACCGGCAGGTACGGCCTGACACTGTTTCCGGCGCGGTCGATCAGACGATGGCACTCGACGATGGGCTGCGAATCCAAGTCACGTTTCCGTTGCCGCGTAGTGGTGAGATCACTCATGAGATGATCGTCGCCAACCTGAGATCAATGGGGTTTGTGCGGGTGTTGGTGGACGGCGAAGCCGTGGACCTAGCCGGCCCGGAAGCGGAGGACCCGGCGGAGTTGGGAGCCGAGTTAGGGAGTGCGCAGGAAATCCTCGTGGTCGTGGATCGCCTGAAGACGGGCGGAGGTGCCGAGACGGGGGAACGACTCGCCGACTCGATCGCGACATGCTTCGTGGAAGGCGAAGGTGAAGCCATCGTCGTCGTGGCCGGTCAGAACGAGCAGAGGCTGCTTTTTACCGAGCACTTCCGGTGCCCGGACCATCCCGAGATCGACTTCCTCGATCCTACTCCGCAGCTCTTCTCATTCAACAACCCGTACGGCACCTGCCAGCTGTGCACAGGCTTCGGCGCGACGCTCGACTACGATCCTGAGTTGATCGTTCCGAACCATCAGAAATCGTTGAGCGACGGAGCGATCGATCCGTGGTCGAAGCCACGCTATCACAAGGAACGAGACAAGCTCCGGGCCTTCGCGTCAGGCCAGAACGTGTCGCTTTACTCGCCATGGGAGGAACTGCCCGAGGTGTTCCGCGAGGCTGTGCTGTACGGCGCGAAGAAGACGAAGACCGTGAATGCCTTCAAGGGTATCGTGCCCTTTCTCGTTTCGAAGGAGAATAAGCGGTACAAGCAGTACATCCGCGTGTTTCTGCGGCAGTACCAGGCTCCCAAGGTGTGCCGAGAATGTGGCGGTGCGCGTATTCGGTCTCAGGCTTTGTACGTGAAGGTCGGTGGCCGAACCGTCTCGGATGTCTCGGACCTGCCGTTGGAGGATTTTGCGGGTTGGGTCGAACAGCTGGAACTGAGCGAGATGGAGACACAGATCGCCGAGACGATCTTGAGAGAGATCAAGGCGAGAGTCGCGTTCCTTGTCGACGTCGGGCTGGGATACCTCACGCTCAGTCGACAGACCCGCACGCTTTCCGGTGGCGAAGCACAGCGTATCAACCTTGCCAACTCGCTCGGGAGCGCGCTGGTGGACACGCTGTACGTGTTGGATGAGCCGACCATCGGGCTGCACCCCAGGGACACGGGGGCGCTGCTGAGCCTGCTCCATAAGCTTCGGGACGCCGGCAACACGGTTGTGGTCGTCGAGCATGATTCCCAGGCGATCCTGGCTGCGGATCACATCGTGGAACTCGGCCCCGCGTCCGGAGAACACGGTGGACAGATCGTGTACGAGGGGCCACCTGACTTCCTCCCCGAGCAGGACACGGCCACAGGTCGATACTTGTCCGGCCGCACCACGATCGATGTGCCTGAGAAAGGCCGTAACGTTGATGGCCCGTCGCTGTCTCTCAGCGGTGCTCGACTCCACAACCTGCAAGGCGTCGACGTTGAGATCCCGCTTGGCACCTTCACCGTCGTGGCCGGTGTCTCGGGATCGGGCAAGTCGACGTTGGTGCACGACGTTCTCTATCGAGCCGCGGAGAGGGAACTGGGTGGAGAAACCTCGGCGAAGGAACACCTAGGTGAATCTGTGGGCGCGTACGAGGCACTCAAAGGGTTGGTAAACCTCGAAAGTGTCGTGCTCGTGGATCAGTCGCCGATTGGCCGTACCCCGCGTTCGAATCCGGTCACGTACATCAAGGCGTGGGATCAGGTCCGGAAGATGTTCTCGATGGAGAGGATCGCGCGAGAGAAGGGGTTTGGCCCGGGACACTTCAGCTTCAATGTCGAGGGCGGACGCTGTGAGGAGTGCAAGGGCGCTGGACGGGTCGAAATCGAGATGGTCTTCATGGCGGACGTTTCTGTGCCGTGTGACGGGTGTCGAGGTAGGCGCTACTCCCGGGACGTTCTTGAGGTGAAGGTGCGTGGCAAGAACATCTCCGAGGTGCTCAACCTTACCGTAGACGAGGCGATCCGTTTCTTCATTCGTGAGCGGAAGATCGGGAAGATGCTTTGGCACCTCCAGCAGGTCGGTCTCGGGTACCTGAGGCTTGGCCAGTCGGCCACCACTCTATCGGGTGGAGAGGCCCAGCGACTCAAGATCGCGCGCGAGTTCGCGGGGGTTGCGGGCAAGAAGGGGCGTAAGCTCTACATCTTGGATGAGCCCACAACGGGTCTGAGCGGAGAAGATGTCGCCAAACTGCTCGGGGTACTCGGCAGGCTCGTCGACGCCGGCAACACCGTGCTGCTCATCGAGCACAACATCGACGTGATCAAGGTCGCCGACTGGGTGATCGACATGGGGCCAGGCGCTGGAGTGCGGGGCGGCGAGGTGGTGGCCATGGGGCGACCGCGGACCGTCGCGAGCATCCCGGAGAGTGAAACCGGTCGTTACTTGGCTGCGGAATTCGCCAAGGGCTGAGGTTCCGCTCAGCTGTCTAGTCCAGAGGTGCTAGGTGCGACCCTTGTCGCGTCGCACCTTCACCTTCTTGCCTTTGATCTTGCCCTGGCGAAGCGCCTGCATCACATGGTCCGCGACGTCTGCTGCGACTTCGACCAAGGCGAAACGCTCGCCGATTTGGATGCCACCGATCTGGTCGCCACGGATTCCAGCCTCACCGGTGATCGCGCCCACGAGATCCTTCGGGCGCACCCCGGCCGCACGACCGATCCCAATGAAGATGCGGCCGACATCGGTCAGTTGCCCGCGGGGCTTCTTGCCTACGCCGGCGCCTTGGGCGCCCTTGGATTTGCCGCCCTTCGGCTTCTCGCTGAACGCCTTCGCCTCGGGGATTTCCTCTTCGTCGCCGTCTCCACCAGTGACCGTTGCTTCGTGGCCCATCTTCACCGCGCCGAGCGCGATGTCGAAGAGGTCGAATTCGTCGGACAATGACTCGACCACAACGCGGAACTGCTCAAGCTCGCCTTCGAGGATCGATTCCCGGACGGAGGCCCGGGTCAGTTCGAGGCGGCGTGCCCTCAGGTCGGCGACGGTTGGAAGGGAGCTGACGTCGATCTTCTGCCTCGTGAGTCGCTCGATATTGCGAAGGAGTGAGTGTTCACGAGGCTCCGCGAGTGTAATCGCTACGCCTTCACGGCCGGCCCGTCCCACACGTCCAATGCGGTGCACATAGGACTTGGGTGCCGCAGGGATCTCGTAGTTGATCACATGCGTGAGGTGGGGGATGTCCAGCCCGCGTGCCGCCACATCCGTGGCGACGAGTAGGTCGACACTTCCCGCACGGAGCTTCTTCATGACGCGCTCACGCTCTTCCTGAGACATGCCGCCGTGCATCGCCTCTGCTCGATAGCCGCGACCGTTGAGTGCCTCGACGAGCTCGTCCACGTCGTTCCGCGTGCGGCAGAACACGAGCGCTGCTTCAGGCGCCTCCAGGTCGAGGACTCTGCCCAGTGCGGCGAGCTTGTGGGGCCGGCGTACCAGGTAGGCAGTCTGTCGGACCAGTGGGACTTCTGCACCTGGGTCGGCCGCGATTTTGACCTCAACGGGATTGTTGAGGTACTGGGCCGCTATGCTCTCGATGCGTTTGCCGAGCGTGGCCGAGAAGAGAAGGGTCTGTCTTTGCTCGGGGACTTCGGCCAGGATGGCTTCGAGGTCCTCCGCGAAGCCCATATCCAGCATCTCGTCGGCTTCGTCGAGCACCAGGACTTTGATGCCTCCGAGTTGAAGGGTGCCCCGCCTGATGTGATCCAGCGCTCTGCCCGGGGTCGCCACGACAACATCCACGCCGCGCTTCAAGACCTTGAGCTGTTGCTGGAACGGCTGACCGCCGTAGATCGGCAGCACGGTGACCTTCATTTCCTTGCCGTACTTGTGCACCGCTCTCGCGACCTGGACCGCCAATTCACGCGTCGGCGCGAGAATCAGAGCCGAAGGCGTCTTCGCACCGGTTTCGATCAGCTGGAGGATCGGGAGTGCGAAGGCTGCCGTCTTTCCGGTGCCTGTGGCAGCCAGCCCCATCACGTCCCGCCCCTGAAGGAGGTACGGAATCGCAGTGCGCTGAATAGGAGTGGGCTCCTCGTACCCGAGTGACGACAGGGTTTGGAGCAGCTCGGGCCCGAGGCCGAGTTCGGCGAACGCTTCGTTCGCGGCGGGTGATGATGTGGGACTCATGATGGCCGAATGATAACGGCGTAAGGCCTGTCTAGAGCCCTAGGTCCTTACGTAAGGCTTGTTCCCGCCTCGACAGCGCCATGGACAGAATGACAGCCCAGAGCACATACCCGCCGCCCGCATAGGCGAGAGCGGTCGTAAGACCCATCCAGCTGATCCACATGAATGGCCAGATTCCGGCCAGGAAGGAGTTGATAAGCGTCTCGATCCCGAAGAGGAAGATCGCTTGGATCCACTCGGAGTTGACGAATGCCTCGATCCCTTCGGCTGTGTTGAAGGAGTCGATGAAGCTCGTGACTTCCATGTACAGGAACGTGCCTACAGCGACGAGGGCGTAGTAACCCCCTCCGTGTTTTTTCCAGAGCTTGCCGCTTGCTCCGCCGCCGCTTCCTTCTATCTCGGTCATCCCATCATCTTTCTGCGTTCCCCTTCGTTCGTCCACCCCGCATCCCCGCGCCGTCGTGCCCGCTTCCCCACCCGTCTCCGTTCTCCTCCCTGTCCGTGACGGGGAAGAGCACCTTCCGGAGGCGATCGCATCCATCGAAGAACAGTCCTTCGCAGACTTCGAGGTGGTTGCGGTCGACGACGGCTCGACCGATAGCACCTACGAGATTCTGAGCGCCTGGGCTTCACGAGATGTGAGAGTACACGTTTTGGAAGCCGAGCCGACCGGGATCGTGGGTGCGCTGGAGCGGGCCCGCGCGGATGCCAAAGGCGGGTACCTGGCCCGTATGGACGCGGATGACATCTCTGAGCCGAACAGGTTCCAGGCCCAGTTTGATCTGCTGGAGGCACGGCAGGATCTGGCCATCGTGGGGTGTGGTGTTGAGTACTTCCCACGAGACTCAGTCCGTGACGGAGCGCTTCGGTATGAAGCGTGGATGAATACTCCGATCACTCCGCACGACATTGAGCGTGAGATCTTTGTCGAATGTCCGCTCGCGCATCCAGCGTTCTTCATGAGAGCATCGGCTGTCGCTGAGGTGGGCGGGTACCGCGATTTGGGGTGGCCCGAGGATTACGATCTTGTGCTGAGGCTGTGGCGCGCGGGATGGGGGCTGGGAAAGGTGCCAGAGCTTCTCTTGAGATGGCGAGAGGGGCCCAATCGGCTGTCCCGAACCGATCCGCGCTATTCGCCCGATGCGTTCCGAAGGTGCCGCGTACACCACCTTGTCAGGTCGTTTCCTAGCCTCTCCGGAGGTGTTGTGATTTGGGGCGCGGGGCCCGTTGGAAAGTCACTTTCTCGGGCGCTGGCGGAAGAGGGGGTGCCAGTGCGTGCGTTCGCCGAGGTGAATCCACGGAAGATCGGCCAAGAGATTCACGACGCGCCGGTGCTCGACACCGCGCGATCGCTAGCAATGACAGGGGTTTTTCACCTCGGCTCCGTAGGGCAAAAAGGGGTCAGAGAGCAACTCCGTGACATCCTTTCCGGGGCGGGCCTCGAAGAACTGAAGAACTTCGTCCTGATGGCGTGATTTAGGGGCTGAAAAGGGCTATTTTTCATAGTCTCAGAAGGCACTGTCCGTGCGTCTCCGAGAGACCCTGCCGAGTCCTGATGGAGTGACCGTTTGTTCGACGCTTGTTGCGCCTCGATGTACCGCCTGGTCACCAGGGTTTCACGCTGATGCGGCGCCTCGCTTCGCTCCTTTCCCTCGCCTTGGTTCTTCTGGGAATCGAGATGTCCACGAAGATGGCTTCGTTGACGTTCGGCCGGCTCATGTCCGGCTTTTCCGCGGTCGCCGGGGGACTCGAATTCCACGTCTCGACGATGCGTTTCTTGGTGGGCGTCATACTGCTGGCCGTGGGCGTCTTGAGCACGGCGCTTTTCTCTTGGGTCGATCGTGCGGAGCGCCGCATGACGAGTCGTGGCGATCGGTGCCCGCAGTGTCGTTCCGAGACGCACCGGGCCAAGCGCCGACCGATCCATAAGGTCGTGTCGTGGCTGATGGGCCAGGAGCTATCACGGCGTCAGTGCAAAGAGTGCGACTGGTCTGGGTTGGCGCTGAAGTACTAGTCGCCCTGCTGGCGACCTGAATCATTTTGGGAAGGACGAAGGCATGAGTGACGAACTCGACCTCGTAGGGGACGGCGACGGGGAAGAAGGCGGCCAGAAGGTTCTGTCGCGGCTGCTAGAAGACGAGATGCGCGAATCGTTCATCGATTACTCGATGAGCGTGATTGTGCAGCGTGCACTCCCTGACGTCCGAGACGGCCTGAAGCCTGTCCACCGTCGCATTCTGTATGCGATGAGTGAAATGGGGCTCAGCCCGGGTCGCGCCTACAAGAAGAGCGCGACGGTTGTTGGTGACGTGCTCGGTAAGTATCACCCGCACGGTGATTCCGCGGTCTACGACTCGATGGTCCGCATGGTACAGGACTTCTCGCTTCGCAATCCACTGGTCGACGGGCAAGGCAACTTCGGCTCGGTCGATGGAGATCGAGCGGCAGCATACCGGTATACCGAGGCGAGGCTCACCGCTCTCGCGATGGAGTTGATCGCCGACATCGATAAGGAGACGGTCGCCTACGCTCCCAACTTCGATGGCAGCAAAGAAGAGCCGACCGTCCTGCCGACGCGTTTCCCGAACCTGCTCGTCAACGGCTCATCCGGTATCGCGGTCGGTATGGCGACGAACATCCCGCCGCACAATTTGCGTGAAGTCGTAGACGCTGCAGTCGCAATGATCGACAACGAGGATTTGCCGCAGGAAGAACTCGAGCAGATCGTCACGGGCCCCGACTTCCCGACCGGCGGATTTATCTGCGGTCGCGAAGGTATCCGTGACGCTTACCGCACCGGCCGGGGCCGGGTCGTTATGCGGGCGCGCGCCGAGATCGAGCCGGTGGACGCCAATTCGGATCGGATCGTCATCACCGAGATCCCGTTCATGGTCAACAAGTCCCGCATGATCGAGCAGATCGCTCAGCTCGTGCGCGACAAGAAATTGACCTCCATCCGCGACATGCGAGACGAGTCGGATCGCGACGGCATGCGGGTCGTCATCGAATTGAAGCGGGACGCGGTGCCGGAGATCGTACTGAACCGTCTGTACAAGCACACGCAGATGCAGTCGACGTTCGGGACAATCATGCTCGCCCTGGTGAACGGCGAGCCGAAGGTGATGTCTCTGCGCGAGATGTTACAGCACTTCATCGACCATCGTCACACCGTCATCGTGCGGCGGAGCGAATTCGACCTCGCGAAGGCGCTCGACAGAGAGCACATCCTCGAGGGTCTCAAGATCGCCGTCGACAACATCGACGAAGTGATCAAGCTCATTCGGGGTTCGAAGGACACCACGTCGGCCTCGGAGCAGCTCCAATCCACGTTCGAACTTTCGGAGCGTCAGGCGAAGGCGATCCTGGAGATGCGCCTCTCGCGTCTGACCGGGCTCGAGATCGACAAGCTGGAAGCTGAGCTGGCTGAAGTACGCGCGACGATCGAGGATCTGCGTGACATCCTCGCTTCTCGCGAGCGCCGAGAGCAGATCCTCAAGGGTGAGCTCGGCGAGATTCGCGACAAGTACGGCGATCCCCGGCGGAGCGAGATCATCGGGGCCGTGGGTGCGTTCAACGTCGAAGACCTGATTGTCGAAGAGGACATGATCATCACGGTGTCCCGTCAGGGCTACGTGAAGCGACTGGCTCTCGACACGTATCGCGCGCAAAAGCGCGGCGGTCGTGGCCTGCGGGGCATGGACACCAAAGACGAGGACTGGGTGGAACACCTCTTCGTCGCGTCCACACACGACTACCTGATGATCTTCACCCAACAGGGCCAGTGTTACTGGCTGAAGGTTTGGGAGCTTCCGGTCGGGGGACGGACGTCGCGCGGCAAGCCGATCGTCAACCTTCTGAACCTCTCTGACGAAGCGGTCGTGGCTTCCGTGGTGCCGGTTCGAGAGTTCTCAGCGGACCGGAACCTGATGTTTTCGACGCGCCTTGGTGTGATCAAGAAGAGCAGCCTGGCGGCCTACGGAAACGTGAGAGCCGTTGGCCTCAACGCGATCAACATCCGGCCCGGTGATGAACTCATCGACGTCCAGATCACGTCGGGCGAGGACGAGATCATTCTCGCGAGCAGGCATGGAAAGGCGATCCGCTTTAAGGAACAGGACACACGCCAAATGGGCCGGGCGACCGCGGGTGTCCGAGGGCTCAATCTCCGCGATGATGACTACGTGGTCGGAATGGTCGTCGCCAGAGAAGACGCCAACCTGCTTGTGGTTTCCGAGAACGGAATGGGCAAGCGAACAGACGTCGAGGCGTACCGGCTTCAGAAACGTGGCGGTAAAGGCGTCATCAACCTGAAGACGTCGGACAAGACCGGGATGGTCGTCGCCATCAAGGCGGTTCAAGAAGACGAGCAGCTGATGATGATCACCCGGAAGGGTGTCGTGAACCGCCAGCGCGTCTCAGAGATCCGGACGATTGGGCGAGCCACTCAGGGTGTGCGGCTCATGAACCTGGACAAGGGTGACTCTGTGGTCGACGTCGCTCGGGTCATCATCGAGGACGATGAAGAGAACATCGAGTTCGACGAGAACGGCGATCCGATCGAGGTGGAGACGGCAGATGAAGGCGCAGTCGACGGTGCGCATTCTGAGGCTGATGAAGGTGAAGAGGCAGGCGGGGCCCAGGAGGCTGAAGAATGAGTGATGTCGTTCAGGGCGAAGGACTCGTTGGATTAACCGAGATCGAGTCGGCTGGCCGCAGGCTGGCCGGGGTCGCGGTGCCGACACCGCTCCTGCCGGCAGATGCCGTGACCGAAGCCTGCGGGGCTGCCGAGGTTCGTCTGAAGTGCGAGAACTTGCAGCGCGCCGGGTCGTTCAAGATCCGAGGTGCATACAATTTTGTGTCGCAGCTGTCCGACGATCAGGTCGGGGCGGGCATCATCACATACTCGTCAGGCAACCATGCGCAGGCTGTGGCGCTTGCGGGAAAGCTCCGTGGGCTCCGCGTCGTGGTCGTGATGCCGACGACGGCTCCCAAGGTGAAGAGGGATGGCGCAGAGCGCCTGGGTGCCCAGGTTTATTACGAGGGCACGACCTCCGTGGAACGGAGGGCACTAGCCGAAGAGATCGCTGCGAAGGAAGGTCTGGTGATCGTGCCTCCATTCGATCACCGGCACATCATTGCCGGCCAGGGCACAGTTGGGCTGGAGATCGCTCGTGATTGGGATGACGTGGATCTCGTTTTGGCACCCATCGGGGGCGGTGGACTGGCGAGCGGTGTCGCGGCTGCGGTGAAGCGCATGATCCCGCACGCGTCGGTTATTGGTGTCGAACCCGAGGGTGCAGCGTCCATGCGGAAGGCGCTGGACGAAGGCCACCCGGCGTTGCTCGGAGAGATCGACACGATTGCAGACGGCCTGTGTCCTGTGATCGCGGGCGAACTCACTTACGAACACGCCCGGGACCTGATGGACGATGTCGTTACCGTGACTGACGACTCCATCAAGAAGGCGACCGAGATGCTCGTCAGTCGACACAAGCTGATCGTGGAGTACTCGGGAGCAGCCACGACCGCTGCACTTTTGTCCCAGGCCGTGGATGTGGAAGGACTGCGAGTCGCGGTGATCGTCAGCGGCGGGAACCTCGATCCCATGTTGCTTGCGGGCCTCGCGTAGTGCGCAGGTTCATTCTCTTCGACATCGACGGGACGCTCGTATGGGGTGGCCCGGCCAAGGGCGCCTTTTGCGAGGCGATGGTGGAGACATACGGGACCGTCGGTGACATCGAGAATGTGAGCTTCGGCGGCAAGACGGACCCTCAGATCGCGCGTGAGCTGTTGGAGGGCCACGGCTTCGCAAGAGATCAGATACGAGCGGGTCTGCCAGCGCTCTTCGAAGGATACACATCGAGGCTCGAAGCACGTTTGGGCGATGATCCTGTCACGGTATTGCCCGGAGTCCATGCCCTATTGGACGCCCTCGCCGAGGTCGACGATATCGGTGTCGCACTTCTCACGGGAAACATCGTGCGCGGTGCTCAATTGAAGCTCGACTCGGCGGGTCTCTGGGAGCGCTTCACCTTGGGGAGTTATGGCTCGGACCACGAGGAGCGTGATGAGCTTCCTGCCATCGCGCTCGAGCGGGCGCGAGCGACCTGGAGGGAGTCTTTGACTCCACGAGACGCCATCGTCGTCGGAGACACGCCTAGTGACGTCTCTTGTGGTCAGGCCGGGGGAACCCGCACCCTGGCGGTCGCAACGGGAAACTACAGCTTCGAGGAATTGAGTCGAACCGGGGCTGATCACGTGATCGGGGACCTCTCGGACACCGATGAAGTACTCTCTTTGCTGACCCAATAGAGAGTTGGACAACCAGTCGGTCGCTTGATTGGGTCTCAGAGCGGAAACATGTTCCAGAGTTGAACCCATCTATAGTGCGAGCGTCGCGAGTTGAGCGTCGCCGTCATACGCACCATGACCCGCTAGAGCGGGCGTACACGGGAGTTGAGCGTGTCTAGAAGTGAAGAACGGAAAAAAGCAGGCGAGAGTGGCTCGAATATGAAGAAATTCTATGTCATTTTTGCCGTGATCGCCGTCCTCGGGATCGGAGCCGTAGGCTATTCGGTGGGCAGCAACTCGTTTGGGACGCCCTCCACTGAATTGGTCGAAGTCGACGGCCTCGACGACATGGAAGTTCTGGCTGAGATCGCGCAGGGCGTCACGAAGGGTGACGAAGACGCCCCGTTCACGATCATCGAGTTCGGTGACTACCAGTGCCCCGGCTGTGGCGGTTTTGCGTTGAGCGTGAAGCCTCAGGTCGAGCTGAGGCTGGTCGAGTCCGGTAGAGCGCAGTTCATTTTCTATGACTTCCCGCTCACCGAAATTCACCCACATGCGTTTCTCGCGGCCCGGTCTGCCCGGTGCGCCGAAGACCAGGGCCAATTCTGGGAGTACCACGAGGTGCTCTTCAGGAATCAGTCTTCGTGGTCCGGTCAGCAGAATGTCGTGGGCACCTTCGTCGGGTACGGCGAGGACCTCGGTCTCGAGGGTGAGACTTTCGAGTCATGCGTGAAGAGCGACCGTCATGCTGATGTGGTATCGGCGAATCACCGTCTCGGATACGAGCTTGGTGTGAGCGGGACGCCGACGATCATGGTCCAGGGATATGGCCAACTTCGCCGTGCCGGAAACAACAGCTTCCAAGGAATCGAAGCTGCGATGATCGCGATCGAAGAGTCTGCCGCCGCCGGGAACTGACCGGGTGGTCGAAGACTTGAACGAGTCCGAAAACATGGGCGGCGCGCCAGAGGGCGCGCCGCCCATGAATCGTATGGTGATCGCGGTTCTGGCCCTCGTTGGCTTCTTTGTCGCGCTCTACCTGTTCGCGCACAACCTGGGACTCACCGGTCCCATCGTTTGTGGTGTGGGAGACTGCGCGACGGTCCAGTCGAGCCAGTACGCGACGATTGGTCCGGTCCCGGTCTCTGTGATCGGCGTTGCCGGGTATGTGGCTCTACTCACCTTGTCCTTCATAGGGCTTCAGCCGGGACGACGTAATTCCAAGCTGATCGGGGGCCTGCTCTTAGGCGGTGCCGCCGGCGGTGCGCTGTTTTCTGCCTATCTGACCTATCTCGAAGCCGCAGTGATCCACGCGTGGTGCCAGTACTGCGTGGCTTCTGCGATCATCATCACGTTGATTTTCTTCGCGGCTCTTCCTGAGGTGTCGCGTCTCCGGGAGCAGGATTCGTGAGCAAAGACAAGAAGGCCAAGGTCCGCCTACTCTTCGTGGACGAAGGTTCGTATCACCACGAAGAGGTCGACGTCCCAGCGGCTTCGCTGGAAGAGTACGATCGACTCATCGACTGTATGCGTGAGGATCCGGCCGTGCTGAAGCAGATGCACGTGGATGTGGATCGGCTGTGCGCAGCCTATTTGGTGGAGTAAGTACTCCATCCGCCGGGGATCACTGCCCGAAAAATGTGACCTAGGGCGCCGGCCAATAGGGTCCCCAGCGTCACCCGATAGCTGCCCGTGCTCGATCAAGTGTCCACTCATGGACGATGGCGGGGGGCCAAGATCCATCCTTCACACGCTCCAAGATTGAGTCTGCTTCCCAGCGTGCTCGTGTGGACGTCTTCTCATCGATCAGGCCGCGTCCTACGGCCTCTTGGAATTCATCCTCGTCGAGCAGGAGCGCCTCGCCCGTCGTGGAGAGCCACACGTCGAGGTAGAGGTCCGTTGTGTGCCAGGTGCGCCTGTCGATCTCTGGAGGGGTCAGCACGTTCGCGTACAGACCGGTGAAGGTGCTGTCCGCACGGTGGAAGCGGCCGATGTCGTGCCACATGCCGGGGAAGGTGAACCAGACAACGGAAGAGCCGGTCTCGAGGGCGATCTCGCCCTGGATACGCATGGGTGGATCGAAGTCCATCGCTTCGGCCAGCGTGACGATGACGTCCACGTCCTCGTGGACCACGGCTTGGTCAAAGATCTGCTCGCGGTCCGGTGGGCGTTTGTAGTGGACCTGAACGCGCTCGGGGGCGCTCAAGTGTTGTGGTGGTCCACGGACTCCACAAAAACGTCCATCACTCCGCCGCAGACCGCAGGGCTCCAAGAAACGAAGTCGTCCGTGAGGTCCACTCGGACGCGCTGTGGCGCACCCGATTCCATCACGTCCATTGCGGCGTCGATGACCTCGGCCTCTCCACAGCCTCCGCCGACGGTGCCGACCAGTCCGCGTGCGGCGTCGACCAACATGCGAGCACCGACCTTTCGTGGCGTAGAGCCCTTGGTGCCGACGATCGTGGCGAGCGCACAGCGGCGACCTGCGGCGCGGGCGGCCAGGAGCGCTTCGGTCAGGTTCTTGTCATCATCGTGTGTCATGCCGGATCCTCGTCGGGGAAGAACCGTTCAGCAACCCGTTCGAGGTCCTTGAGGAGTGACCCGGTGCCGCCCCGGTGTACCAGGACCAGCTCAGCGGCGACGGCTACTGCGATCTCTTCGGGTGTTTCCGCGCCGATGTCTAACCCGACGGGGGCGTGGATTCGGTCGAGGAGCTCTCGTTCGAACCCATCCTTGAGGAGTTGGACATACGTCGCCCGAATGCGCCTGCGACTGCCAATCATGCCGATGTAGGCTGGAGCTGGGTCCATACGGAGGGCGCGTATGAGACATGCGTAGTCATACTTATGCCCCCGCGTCACTAAGAGAACGTGGGAACGACCGTGAAGTGGGACGTCCGCAAATGGGTCATCGAAGTCGACGCTGATTACTCGCTCGGCCTCGGGGAAGCGTTCGCGGGTCGTGAAGTCCGGTCGGTCGTCGATGACGGTCACGCGATAGCCGAGAAGTGCGCCGATGTGCGTGAGCGGTTGTGCTATGTGTCCGGCGCCCACGACCACGAGTTCTTGGACGGGTCGCCGAACTTCGGCGTACAACTCGACACTTCCGTCACTGGTGCCCACCATCCTGATGCCATCTTCGGCGCGGGGATCCGCAATCATGGCTTCAAGGACAGCCCGAGCTTCTGCGTCGATCTCTTCGTGGCCCAACGAACCGTGCACCGCAACGACGCCGTCGGTCGAAGCAACGAGAGCGATACGTCTGCCGGTCGCGTGGCTGTTCTCGCCTCCGACTACGACTCCGACTGCTGCGGTACCGCCCGCCTCTGCAGTCTGGACGAGCAGTGCGGCTGCGTCGGCGGCGTGCAGGCTCACTGGCTCCTCGCCTCAGCCGGTCTGTCGGTGTGACTCTCGACGACCTCAGCGTACAACGCGGGTGTGTCGATATCGGCGCGAATGCCCTCATCATCGAGTGACAGGAGCACCGCATCGTCGAGGTGCCGGTGGACCACGGTCCGTGCGCCGCCCTCTAGGTGGGGGTCGAGAAACTCCGCGAAGAGTTGGGCGTCGAAGTAGGTGGGGTGTCCACGCTGATCACCCAACATCGGCACGACAAGCAGTGGGCGCGGTTTTGCGGCTTGCACCACAGCAGCGACTGACGAACTCAGCACGAGCGGGTGATCCACCGGGTGGTAGATCACGCCTTGGGTATCCGAGCGCGACTCCCGGATTGCGAGACGAAGTGAGGTGATGGGTCCTTCGCCCGGATCGGGATTCGTAATGACCTGAGCTCCGGCCGCTTCTGCAGCCTCCTGAAGGGGGGTGTCTTCTGGCACCACGACAATGACCCGATCACAACCGCCGTCGCGAAGCGCGTCTGTCACGAGGCTTAGAAAAGTATGGCCCTCGATCTCGAGTAGCGCCTTAGGTCGGCCCATCCTCACGGACGCTCCTGCACAGGGCACAACGCCTACGATCAAGTGGGGAACGCCCTGTAGAAAGACCTGTCCTCGGCCGCGAGACGTTCCAACATGGGTGAGGGGGTGAAACGGTCACCGCACTCGTTCTCGAAGCGTTTTAGGCGATCTAGGACGCCTCTGGGGTGCACAGTATCTGCGAAGCGCAGAAGGCCTCCGCGGAAGGGCGGAAATCCGGTGCCCATGATCATGGCCAGATCCACTTCTTGAGCCGAACGGACGATGCCCTCTTCCAAGGTGCGAGACGCCTCGTTGATCATCTGTAGGATGAGGCGCATGCGAATGTCTTGGTCTTCCATCTTTACGCGCTGGGCTGGCGCGGCAGTACCGAGTTCGGAGTAGATCGTCTCGCTAACGCCGGTCTCGCGACCCTTCTCGTACGTGTAGAAACCCTGACCTCCCTTCTTGCCGAGATGCCCGACGGTGGAGATTGCGGTCAGAACGGGAGAGGGTGTGAGCCGGTCGCCGAGCGCCTCGTGGAGGCTCGCGCCCGCATGCGCCGAGACATCAATCCCGATCTCGTCGATCAGCCGGAGCGGCCCCATAGGCATCCCGAACTTCCTCGCGGCCTTGTCGATCTGTTCCACAGACGCGCCGTCACCGAGAAGGAAGCCCGCTTCGTTCAGGTAGGGGCCCAAGACGCGGTTGACCAGAAAACCCGGGCCGTCGCCAACGACCACTGGCACCTTCCCGAGTCGTAGCGCAAACGCATACACGGTGGCGATCGCTTCGTCGCTCGTGCTTGCGCCGCGGATCACTTCCACGAGCGGCATGCGGTGCACCGGGTTGAAGAAATGCATGCCACAGAATTGTTCGGGGCGCTGCAGCGCCTGAGCCATGTCATTCACGGACAGAGACGACGTGTTCGTCGCGATAATACACTCGGCTCTGACGTTTTCTTCGGTTTCGGCGAGAACGGAGCGCTTCACGTCTAGGCGCTCCACCACCGCTTCAACGATCAGGTCCGCGCCTGACAAGCCGTGATACTCGAGTCCGCCAGAGATCAGCTCCATGTGTTGGTCTGCGTTGCGTCGGCTCAAGCGCCTACGCTTCACCGCCTTGTCGAAGAGCCCACGTGCGTGTTGCAGCCCTCCGGTCACAGCTTCGTGGTGGATGTCCTTCATGTAGACGTGAGCACCACGGTACGCAGCGAGCTGCGCGATTCCTCCGCCCATGACGCCCGCTCCGACGACCCCGAGCGTATCAACACTAGCCGTCGCGACGTCCTTCTGGGCAACGCCTGTGCCCTTGCGGGAGGCTTCACGCATGTGGAACACGTGCACCAGGTTCTTGCTGATCGTGGACACCACGAGCGCCGCACCCATGCGAGCTTCGGCCGCCAGGCTCGAGTCGACCGACCCACCAAGGTGCTTCCCGAGCAGATCCAAGATGCGGAGCGGAGCCGGATAGTGACCGCCGGTGCTCGCCATAACCTTCTTTCGGGCCATGCTGAGGACGATTCTCCGTCCGGGAAGGGTGTCGTCCAGGGCACGAGTCAGGAGTTTTCTCCGTTTCCGTGAAGAGCCGCGTGGTCGCGTCCCGGCCGAGAGGGCGAAGCTGCGGACCTTCTCCTCGAACAGGCCGTTTGGGAAGACCTCGCCAGCCAGGCCGATCCGCTTCGCCTTTTCGGCGTCGATCTGCTTGCCAGTCAACAGTAGATCCAAGGCGGCTTGCAGCCCGACCAGTCGGGGAAGGCGCGTCGTGCCTCCCCAAGCTGGAAGAAAGCCGAGCATCACCTCTGGGAGCCCAATGCGCGTTCGCTTGGAGTCTGAAACGACTCGATGGGAACACGCCAGGGCCATCTCCAGGCCACCCCCGACGCAGACTCCGTCGATGGCGGCGATGGTCGGCACGGGCATCGTCTCCAAATCCATGAAGATGGCTTGGCCGAGTCGGATCTTGATTTCGGCTTCGTCCAGATCTTCCAAGTCTGCGATCTCGTCGACGTCGGCGCCGGCGATGAACGAGCCCGGCTTACCGCTGCTGAGGACCAGCGCTTTGATCCGACCCTCACGACTCGCAGCTCTGGCCTCATCGAGCGTTTCGGCGAGCCGCCTCATGACGGGTTCGCTCAGAACGTTCACAGGGCGATCCGGATCGTCGAAGGTGATCCAACCCAATTCGTCCGAGTCGATCCGGAATGATGGGCTTTGGGTGTTGGCTGTGAAGTTGGTCACGGACGGCTCGGGACGTTGAAGAAGTACCTCAATTTGTGCGTCTGATGCACAAAAGAAAGCCGCCCCGCCACAGGATGGTGGCGGGGCGGCTCCTTTGCTGGCATCGGGCCAACTACATCTTCATGCGCTCTGCGGCATTCGCTCGCGTCAGGCGGACCTCTTGCGGCTCACCTTTGACGACCTCGACCTCGATGTTCCAATACAGCTCCGTGTAGGCGAGTTCGTAGCGTGCGTGCACCCAGTACGTCCCTGGCTTGATGCCGCGGAAGTGGGTTCGCGCGATGCCGGAAGCGTCGGTCGTGTCGACGACAGCCGTGCGGCCGGCCATACGCGCTTTCGCGACGAATACCTCGCCGACGCCCACGAACGCTTCATCCGCCCAGTTCTCCTGGAGGATGCGCATCGAGTCGGAAGCTCGAATCGTACCCTGCTGCAGCTCGTTGAAGCGGTCGAAGGACCGCTCCATCTCGCGCTCGACTCCGCTCAGTTCCGCATCGAAGTCGCCCCACTCACGGAAGAGCGCAACGTAGCGGGCCTCGCCACGGTTGTACTGCTCCATGGCAGTGTTGAGCTTCTGCAATGTGTCGCGAATCGTATTCCACCGGTTCTGCGACACCTGCCATTCTTCCTGCGCCGCACGAACCTCGCCACGGGCCGCGACGAGCTCGGTGGGGACCGGTGGCTCGGAACTGCCGAACGCGGTCGTCATCGAGTCGAAGACCGCATCACGGTCGTAGGGGAGCATCTGGACCTCGATGTCCGACAGGGCACGGGTAATCATGCCGTCTCCATCGGGGTTATCGATGTCGATCTCCATCGTCACCACGACGCTGGCTGAGCCGCACGCGCCGGCGACCAGGATCAGGCTCATGGCAAACGGGAGGGACCATCGCCTCATAATATTACTCCGTCCATCGGTTTCCTCAGGGAACAAGCGACCGAAGGTATAGTGCGTCAAAACATGCATCAACCTTACGGACGAACAGAAAGTAATCCGGGTTGCGCGCCCTGGGCAGGGGCTGGCGCACAATGACAGACCATTCGCCGGGGTGAATTATCTCCCAGAGAGTCCGAGATCTGGCCCGAGCCGGAGGATTCTGGCGTCGCCAAAGGAACGGAATGCGGCGGCGACACCGGCTTCGGTCAGCGCCCAGATGTTCTCGTCGAGGTCTCTGACCTCTCCGTCACGAAGAAGGTCGGCCGCCATTCGGACACTGCTTTGTTCAGCGCCCCCTTCTGCGAGGAGCCGCCTCACGGGTTCACCGTCACCATGACGATCGTGGGCCCGCCCGGGGCTTGAACCACTGAGTCGGGTCGAAACGGTGAGGCGTCCTGAGCCGTCGCCCCACTGGACAGTGTGCCCAGGAGAAACGTGAAGGTGCAGGATACGAATCATCTGAGTAGGTGGGTGACGGGCAAAAGAAAAGGCGCCCGAGGGCGCCTTAGGACTGCGAGCCGTGTCAGGTCGATCAGTTTCGTACCTGATCTGGTAGGATGAAGTTCGCCGGGTTCTGAGCGACACCGTTCATGTGCACCTCGTAATGGAGGTGTGCCGAGGTCGAGATGCCTGTGCTGCCGACCTGAGCGATTACGTCACCACGCCTTACTTCCTGACCGCGCTGGGCCACGAGCTGCGAAGAATGACCGTAGAGCGTCGTATACCCGTATCCGTGGTCGATCTCGATCGTGAGTCCGTAACCCACGACCCATCCCGAACGGGTCACGCGACCCTTCGCGGCAGCGAAGATCGATGTACCCTTGATGGCTGAAATGTCCACGCCCGGATGCGGGAGCGGCCGGTTATGGATGGGATGCATGCGAGATTCGGAATAGCTGCTGCTGATCCAACCCGCCGTGGGCAGGATCGACGGTGTCGATTCCAGCAAGTCGCGATGCGCCAGTACCGAGTCCGTGGCTTCCGAGAGGCTCTCGGAGAGGAGTTTGGCACGTCGCTCGAGGGCGTTGAGGTCGTACGAGACCGCGAAGGCCGTCTTCGATGCCGTCGAGTCGACCGACCAGAGCGGGTAGGTCTCGGGTGTGCCGAGTCCCGGGCCGCCGACACCAGCCTGCATGACTTCCGGGTCAATCGATTCGAGCCCCGCGATGCTACGGAAGCGTGCGTCGTTGTCTGCCACCTGGCCGAGCGTGGACCCAAGACCGTCTACCCGACTCTGGAACCGCTGGAGCTCTGCGCGAAGCGATTCATTGCGCGTTTCGAGATCACGGGTCTTGAGCCCCGTATACCCATCGAAACCGACCGCGAACACCGCCCCTACCAATACCAACGCCACCACAGCACTCCCGCCGATTGCCCAGCGAAGCACACGCGATGAGAGTGAGTACTGCCGGACAGGACTGCCTTCGCCGCGAACGACGAGGAAGGTCCAACGATCTCCGGTCATTTAGCGCCTGGGTAACGGGTCACAAGTACAGGTCGTGCTGGGAGTCTACTGCAAGGGAAGGTAGAAGAGTCGCAAATACACCGTCAAGCTTGATCCTTCACCCAAGAGGGCTCGATCCGAGGGAAAAGCCCCTCTCCCTTTTCCACCGTGGCTCCCGCCATACGAATCGCGAGCGCTTCGTCGAGTGTCGGGATCCCATCTAGGCCAAGTCTACGGGCCAATTCCGACATTTTTTCAGGTGTGACCGGCTGAAAGAGCGCGCATAGGGCTACGAGGACATGAGCCAGCGTCGCGAGCGTTTCGTCTAGGTCCCCGGACGCTGCTGGATCCTTGGCCTGCGACCACGGCTGGCGTTCGTCCACGTATCCGTTGGCAGAGCGGGCGAGTTCCATGGCTGCACTCAACGCGTCATGGACTTTGTAGCGAGCCATCGCGTCACGTGCGGCCTGAAACGTCTGAGCGGTCTCTTTAGCCATCCCATCTCCTGCAGCCTCTGGGACGACCCCATTTCGGTACTTGCCGATCATGGATATCACGCGGGACGCCAGGTTTCCGAGAACCTTCTGGAGTTCCTCGTAGCGCGTCATAAAGCGCTCCGGCGTGTACGATGCGTCCGACCCCGTTGGCATTTCTCTGAGCAAGTACCACCGGACCGCATCAGGGCCGAACTCGTCGGTGAGTGCCATCGGGTCAATCACGTTTCCTAGCGACTTGGACATTTTGGTGTCCCCGACGACCCACCAGCCATGGGCGAGGATCTGCCTGGGCACCGGGAGTCCCACCGCCATGAGTAGCGTAGGCCAGTACACAGCGTGGGTGGTGATGATGTCTTTCCCGACTAGGTGCAGGTCACAGGGCCACCATGACCCGGCCACGTCGTCGAAGCCCCGCTCGTCGGGTGCGGCACTCGGATCGATAGCGCCGGATGCCGTCAGGTAATTGATGAGCGCGTCGACCCAGACGTAGGCGACGTGCTCATCGTCGAACGGGAGCGTGACACCCCATTCCACCCGCGACTTTGGGCGGGAGATAGAGAGATCCCCCAGCGGCTGTTGGAGGAACCCTACGATCTCGTTCTTTCGCTCTTCAGGAACGATCCACTCCGGGTTCGCCTCGATATGCGCGAGCAAGCGCTCCTGGTACTCGCTCATCTTGAAGAAGTAGTTCTTCTCCTCGAGATACTGAGTTGGCCGGCCACAATCTGGGCAGGCATTCTCGGGGCCGAGGTCCTTCTCAGTCCAGTACCGTTCCTCGTGGATGCAGTACCAGCCGCTGTACTGGCCCTCGTAGATCTGTCCGCGTTCCCACAGGCGATCGAGGAAGGCGGTCACAACCGCCTTGTGCTGGTCTTCGGTGGTTCGGATGAACCGATCGTGGGAGATGTCGAGCCGATCCCAGGCTGCAGAGAAACCCGCAGCCATGATGTCGCACAACTCGAGCGGAGTCATCTCGCGCTGTGCTGCCTCGTCCTGGATCTTGGGACCGTGCTCGTCGGTCCCTGTGAGGAACAACACATCGGCGCCGTTCTGCCGCGAGAAACGCGCGAGCACATCCGCAAGGATGGTCGTGTACGCGTGTCCGATGTGGGGATACCCCGACGCATAGTAGATCGGCGTCGTGAGATAGCGGCGGTTCTGCTCGGTCACGATGAGTCCTTCGGTCTATGACCGACTTCGGCTTTCAGCTCTTCAAGGGTGATTATGCGGCGTTCGCCCTCTTCGTCTCGAAGCGAGACGGTGTCACGCCAGATGTCGATGTGGATGACACGTTCCTCTCCCTGGCTCGTGCGGATCTTCTTTCCCTCTCGGGGGAAGCGCCGCCTGGCCTCCACATAGGTGCGGTGCTCGTACATCAAGCAGCACATGAGTCGACCACAGCAGCCACTGATCTGGGACGGGTTCAGCGAGAGCCGCTGGTCCTTTGCCAACTGGAGACTCACTGGCTTCAGTTCCGGGAGCCACGTGGAGCAGCATAACTCGCGACCGCACCGGCCGACTCCGCCCAGCAAGGCGGCTTCGTCTCGAGCCCCGATTTGTTTGAGCTCTATGCGGGCGCGAAAGCTGCGAGCGAGGTCTCGGACCAGTTCGCGGAAATCGACTCTTTTCTCGGCGGTGAAGTAGATGATCAGCTTGTTGCGATCGAACTGCCATTCCGCCTCGGTCACCTTCATCTTGAGCTTATGCTTGGTGACTAGCTTGCGCGTTTCCGCCCGCACACGGCCCTCGTCCGAGCGTAGAGCCCCAGCTCGCGAAACTTCGTCCTTTCGCGCAAGACGCATGACCTTCTTCTCCGGAGCCGGCGTGGCACACCCGCCGTTCGAAGAAGAACACTTCCGCTCGGCGATCGCGCCGGTGGCGGTCACCTCTCCGAGGTCTTCACCGCGGTCGGCTTGGACAATGACGTGCTGGCCGGGAAGCAGCTCCAATGAGCTGTATGCGTAGTACTCCTTACGCGTGCCCTTGAAGCTGATCTCTGCGAAGCCGGTCATGGTCGCGGCCGCTAGGCTTCCCTGAAGGAGCCGATGCCCTCGTACTTCGCCCAGCGGGCCTCGAGCAAGGCGTCGGTGGACAACTCGCTCAACTCTCCGATGTGGCGATCGAGGGCTTCCTCCAAACTCGCCGCGGCTGCGTCCCAGTCGGAGTGAGCGCCACCAGGAGGTTCAGCGACGACCTCGTCACATACGCCGGCTTCCACAAGGTCTGTGGCGGTTAGGCGCAGAGCGGTTGCGGCCTTTTCACGGTGCTCCGCAGAGCGCCAAAGAATGGCTGCGCACCCTTCTGGAGAAATCACGGAGTAGATGGAATGCTCCATCATCAAGATGCGATCCGTCACACCGATGCCGAGGGCCCCACCGGACATTCCTTCTCCCAGGACTGCCGAAACTACAGGCACTCTCAGTCGAGACATTTCGCGGAGGTTGAATGCGATGGCCTCACCGATTCCCCGTTCTTCCGAGCCGATGCCCGGGTAGGCTCCGGGTGTGTCGATGAAGGTGACGATCGGCCGTCCGAACTTCTCAGCCTGACGCATGAGTCGGAGCGCCTTCCGATACCCCTCGGGGTGGGGCATGCCGAAGTTGCGCTTCAGGTTGGCCTTCATGTCCCGGCCCTTCTGCTGCCCAATGATCATCACCGTGCGGCCTTTCAGCCGGGCCCAGCCACCCACGATGGCCTCGTCGTCCCGAAAGGACCGATCTCCGTGGAGCTCGATCCAGTCTGTAAACGCCCGGCCAATGTAGTCCAGCGTGTAGGGGCGTTTGGGGTGACGAGCGACCAACACCTGGTCCATGGGCACGAGGTTCGCGTACGTGTCGATTCGCAGATCACTCAGCTTGCGCTGAAGCACAACCACTTCGTCCGAAACGTCGATGCCTTTGCGGGCTGCCAGGTCGTTGAGTTTGTCGATTTGTCCTTGGATCTCGACAATGTCGCGTTCGAATTCGAGCACGCTCTACATCTTCCCTTTGATGACTTCGAAGGCTTCGACTTCCATGCACTGCTGGTAGCGCCCCCAGTACCGGGCGTACGCCTTCACCAGAAGCGCCTGGTCGAAGGCGTCCTCTACGAAGAGGACGCGATATGTCTTGGCAGGGTCGGGGTTCACAGGGTCCTCGAACGAGGGCGCTTAAGAAATGTCTGGGGCCGGAAAAGATAAGGAGACCGTAGGGCCGCGACAGGGGCAGGGTGTTGGTCAGCCCCGTGCTAAGCGGTTCTGTGCTGGCGGGGGCTCGGGAATGAAGAACCACACCACCAGGCCCATCGCGAGGACAAAGACCGCCCCGATCGCGGTATTGGCACCGAACCCGACCTTCGCGAAGAGGGGACCGGACACGGCACCTCCAAGGGCGAAGCCGAGTTGGCCGAGGGCCACGGCAAGACTCATGAGCGAGCCGCGACGTTCGTCTTCTACTAGGGCGGTCAGGAGCGCCGAGAACGGGCTGATCCGCATGGCTACGAGGACCATCGTGAAGAAGAAGAACACGTAGGCGGCCAGCACCGTGGTAACGATCTTAACCGTGAGGAGCGTCAGGACGGAGAGACCGACACAGGCCAGCAAGATGATCCTCTTTCGGCCGATCTTGTCTGACAGCTTTCCGATCTGAGGCCCCGTCAGAACGTTGGCGATTCCCCCGACCAGGAACATCAGAGCGATCTGGTTGCCGGTGGCCCCGATTTCCCGCTCCAGCCAAGTGGGCAGATAGATCACGAAGACCGCCACACCGAAGAACATGACGAAGTACGCGACCGCTGCCCAAGCCACTTCAGGGCGACGCAGCATGGCCCAATAGTCAGAGGCGGCTTTGCGGACGGTCAGAGGGTTTTCGGATCGGGGTACGTCCGGCTGGGGGATCCGGAAGTAGATGAGAAAGACGGTGAGAGCCATCGTGACGCCGAACAGATAGAACGGAGCCCGGAAGCCCCACCGATCCGCCATGAGGATTCCCATCGGGATGCCGAAGATCTGTCCGAAGGCTGCTCCGCTCATGACCCAACCCGTGGCCCAGCCACGCCGGTCGTATGGAAAATAGTCCCCGATGTAAGAGACCGCTGCCCCGCTCAGCATGCCGCCCGCCATACCCGCGAAGACCCGAACAGCCAGGAACGTGATGTAACTGTCTACGAAGGCATGGAGGCCGAGCGCGACGGCCATCGTGCCGCACCCGATGAGGAGAATGCGGCGCCGTCCGAACTTGTCGGATATGGGGCCCGAGAGAATCGCGAAGAGCCCGACCATCAGAGAGTACGCCGTTACGAGGGTGCCGAGCACCGCGTCCGCAATGGAGAGGTCGTCGCCGATCTGAGGAAGAATCGGCGAGATGATCATCGTCTGGCCCGCCGATGAGAAGACGAGCAGCCAGAGCGTGAAGACAACCACATAGGGGGAAGACTGCGATTTCATCGCGAGAAGCTAACCCCGCTGAGAAGAGTCCTCGGTCAGCCGTCCCGCTGCAGAATCATCGCGTGCCGCTGGACCGTCGGCATGATCACGAGATTGATCACGTCGACGTGTGCCGGAGTGTTGGCGACGTAATAGACGGCGTCCGCTATGTCCTCGGCAGCAAGAGGTTTGGTGTCCGAGTACACACTGCTCGCCCGCGCCGTGTCTCCGTCGAAACGCACCTCGCTGAACTCCGTCTCCGTAAGGCCGGGGTCCACGCTCGAAACGCGGAGTGCTGTCCCAGCGAGGTCGATGTTCATGCCTTCGTTCAGAGCCCAGACCGCGAACTTCGTCGCATTGTAGACTGCGCCCTTTGGGTAGACCCATCTCCCGGCAATGCTGCCGATGTTGATGATGTGGCCGGAGTCGCGTTCCACCATGAGGGGGATGATCGCGCGGGACATATAGAGGAGTCCCTTTACGTTGGTGTCGATCATGTCGTCCCAGTCGTCCAGCGATCCCTCGTGCAACTTGGCGAGGCCGCGGGCTTTCCCGGCGTTGTTGATAAGAACATCGGGAACGAGGCCTTCTGACACGAGGTTGGCCACGTAATCCGCGACGACCTGCTTGTCGGTGACGTCCACGGCGGCCGCATGGGCTTCAACGCCGTATTCCTCTCTCAACGCGTTCGCGAGGGCTTCGACCTTCTCGAGGCGCCTCGCCGAGAGAAGGAGGTGAGCTCCGTGCGAAGCAAGGGACCGAGCGCAGGCCTCGCCGATTCCGGCGGAGGCACCTGTAATGAGGACGCGTTTTCCGGCGAGTCGATTCATGAGAAGTGGTTTTAGGTGTTCAGGTGTAGGACGACGTGGTCAGATTCGCTGTGGTGCGGGAGGGGCGCAACCTGCACAAATTGGTGGAGTCCCAATCGCTGAGAAGCCGAGAAGACAACATGACGAATCGCAGGGCCGCAGTGTTGATTCAGGGGGCGCCTCAGAGCCAACGGGAAGAGGTCGCGAATGCCGTGAGCCATGGGATTGGCCTACTCGGGGCCTTGGCCGCGACGCCGATTCTTGTGGTAGCTGCGGTTCGCAATGGAGGCCCGGCCGACATCGTTGCGAGCAGCGTCTTTGGTGCGTCGATGATCCTGCTGTATCTCGCCTCCACGTGGTTGCACGCCACCTCTGTCGGTCCCGTGAAGGATCGCCTGCAGATTTTCGACCACTCGGCGATCTATCTGCTCATCGCAGGTACCTACACGCCCTTCACTCTGGGGGTGTTGGCCGGGGCCTGGGGGTGGACCCTGTTCGGAATCGTTTGGGGCGCCGCGGTCATCGGAATTGGCACGAAGCTCAAAGCCGGTGCGGGTTATCCTCGGCTGTCGACTGCTATGTACGTGGTCATGGGTTGGCTGGTGGTCATCGCGATTCGGCCGGTGATGGCCAATATGCCGGTCGAAGGCCTGCTTTGGTTGGTGGCCGGTGGCCTCTTCTATACCGCCGGAGCAGGCTTCTATCTCGCGAAGCGGCTGCCATACAGCCACCTGATTTGGCACCTCTTCGTGCTGGCAGGTTCGGCCTGTCATTTCTTCGCGGTCCTCTGGTACGCGGTGTGACCGGTCGCTAGAGCGCGTGCGCCCCATGACCCTCCGAGCGGGAACTCGCTTGAACAAGAAGCAGGTCGGCGCCTGGGCGCTCTTCGATTAGAGACCGCGCTCGTCCAAGGCCAGCAAGGTCCGTAAGAGGACTTGCGTTCCGTTCGTGATGTCCTCGTCCGCGGTATGCTCTTCAGGGGAGTGGCTGATACCGGCGATCGATGGCACGAAGATCATTCCGACCGGTCCGAGCAGAGCCATGCTTTGAGCGTCGTGTCCGGCACCTGACGGCATGCGTCGGGCATCCAAGCCGAGAGACGAGGACTCGTTCTGGATGATGTCGCGAATTCGTTCGTCGGTGGGAGCGGCGCGGCTGGTGTAGAAACGCTCGAACGAAAATGAAACTGAGCTCTCGTCGGCGACCGAGTCTACTCCCAACCGAATCGAATCGAACGTGTTTTGAATGCCGTCCATCGTGAGGTCGCGGATCTCGAGCGTCATGCGTACCAGGCCTGGAATCACATTAGGCGCACCCGGTTCGGCATCGAGTCGACCCACCGTTGCGACCTGTCGGCCGGGCATCTCGCGTGCCGTGCGATGGGCGAGATCAATGAAACGGGCGGCTCCTACCATGGCGTCCGAGCGGCGGTCCATCGGGGTTGTGCCCGCGTGATTCGTTGCGCCGCGCACCGTGACGTTCCAGCGCATGATGCCGACGATGCCTTCCACAACACCGATGTCGTAGCCATCGGTGTCCATGACCGCACCCTGTTCGATATGGAGTTCTAGGAACGCTGTGTGTGACCCCTCGCCCCGACGTACCTCGGTCAGTCGGTCGGGGTCACCCCCCAGACGGCGCAGACCTTCTCCGATTGTGTAACCGGACGCGGTCTGAATCTCGAGCTCGAACGGCTCTACCTCTCCGGCAAGCGCGCGACTCCCTGTCTTCCCACCCTCCTCATTGGAAAAGATGGCCACCTGAATGGGGTGCCGGGTCGTGTGGCCTGCCGAAGCGAGTACCGTGGCGACTTCGACCGACCCCATGGAGCCGACTTGTCCGTCGAAGTTGCCTCCGCCCGGTACCGAGTCGATGTGTGATCCGAAGATCAGAGGGCGGAGGGTGTTGTTAGTGCCGGCCTTTCGGCCAATTAAGTTGCCGGCGACGTCCACGTGCGTGTAGAAACCCGCTTCTCCCAGGAGGCCCGAGACCCAGTCGAGTGCTTCGAGGTTGGCGTCGCTGAAGGCGACCCGGTCGATACCCCCAGCGTCGTTTTGTCCGAAGGAGGCGAGGGTGCGCATGCGTTCGGTGAGCCGACTGGGATCGATGGAGAGGCTCTGTTGCTCATGCCCTCCGCCAGCTGCCCAGAGCGGGTGCGGTACGGTGAAGCCGGTGAGCGCGGCAGCGCTCAGTCGTGTGAAGTCTCGTCGTTTCATGGGTTCAACCTATGGGAACGTCCTTCCTCTTCAACACGAACGGCGCCATCAGGCTGAGGATTGCCATCACCCACAAAACGATGGCGATCGGAGAATCGAACAAAACGCTCCATTCGCCGCCCGCCTTCGCGGGAGCGATACACTCCCATCCACGGGTGCTATCTGTGGGGGAGCACGCGAGAAAGGTGGCACATACGAAGAGAGTTGCCCCCCGGCCGATCACCGGACGCCCGTCAGCATCCGTTCACGCGCCCAGTCATCTCCTTCGGCCTCTCCGTCGGTTGGTCGGTTTCCGCCTAGTTCCCCGGGTTCGCCCTGTAGTCGAGCGGCGGCGGCCGGTCGCCCACCAGTGAGATGTGCTGGTAGTTCGGGCCCCGCTTCTCGTTGAACTCCGCTCGAGCCTGTCGAATCAGGTCCGGGTTCATGAAGAGATCGACAGCGCTCATGGCGATTGTCTTGGCAGCGACGAGCATGCCTTTCGTTCCAATGGATGTGCCGCCGGCGGCGACTGCCTGCCATGAGTGTGAGGACGTGCCGGGGACCCAAGTGGCTGCCCGCAGTCCTGCGGTCGGGACTGCCCAACTGACATCACCGACGTCTGTGGAGCCTCCCCCTCGGCGCGCGCCCGTCGGGGCAGCGAACGGCTTCACTTCGGATGCGGCTGACATCGGCCTAGCGTTTTCCGGGAGCGATTCCCTGATCACTTCAGCGAAGCGCATCTCCTCGTCGGTGTACTCGACGCCACCCACCGTGGTCAGGTTCGCGTGGATGACCTGCGCGAGGGTCACGTTCGGGAGGAGGTTGTACACCCCGTTGATGATCTCGTACTCCATCTGGGTCTCGGTACCGAGCGCCGCGCCTTCCGCTGTGTCAACGAGTCGCTCGAAGAGTTCGCGCACCACGGCTGCGTCAGGGTGCCGGACGTAATGGTAGACCTCGGCAAAATCGGGGACCACGTTGGGGGCTGCGCCGCCGTAGGTGGTCACGTAGTGCATCCGCGTCGCCTCTGGGACGTGCTCGCGCATGAGGTTGACCATGTGGTTCATCGCCTCGACACCGTCCAGCGCCGAGCGTCCACGTTCCGGAGCTCCTGCCGCGTGGGCGCTGATGCCCCTGAAGCGGAACTTGGTCGAGATGTTTGCGAGCGAGGACACAGCGTCGGCCATGTTATAGTCGCCTGCGTGCCAGTGCAGCACGATATCGACGTCATCGAAGAGTCCTGCCCGCACCATGTAGATCTTCCCGCCGCCGCCTTCTTCCGCAGGTGTTCCGTAGAGGCGAATCGTGCCTTCCTGCCCTGTCCTCTCGAGGAAATCACGCACGGCGAGTGCCGCCGCGGTGGATCCTGTTCCGAAGAGGTGGTGGCCGCAGGCATGCCCAGCCGGCTTCGTGTCGATCGGGTTGCGCTCTGCTGTCCGGTCCTGGGTGATCCCTGGCAGCGCGTCGAATTCAGCCAGGATCGCGATCACCGGCTCGCCGGAGCCGTAACTCGCCGTGAATGCCGTCGGGATGTCGGCTACGCCTGGGGTGACGTCGAATCCCGCCTCCGCCAGACGGGACTGCAGGAGTTGCGAACTCTGATGCTCCTGATAGCCCACTTCGGCCAGATCCCAGATCTCCATTGCCAGCTCTTCATACTCGGAGGCGTGGGACATCACGTGATCCGTGATGAGTTGTTTGGCGTCTTGAGCAGCCAAGGGGGCAGCAGCGAACGCGACGAGGGCAGCAAGGGTCAGTCGACGCATGTGTCGAGTCTCCGACGAAAGTGAGGAAGGCGCCAAATCTACGGCGAAGCGGGAGCCGATTGCGAGGGTGGAGACGCCCCTCTGGGATGGCGGACCGCCGGAGGCTGGACCACGTTACGCACCCTCTCGAAAGCTGTGGTGAACCCGACGTCCGAGGATCGACGAGTGTCTTTGATGAAACGAATGGGCCGTAGGTCCATGGTCGCGCTGGTTTGCGGCACGATGGCGTGTGCTGGCCCGTCTACGGCTTCTCGCGACGGGGTGGACCTCGTGCTGACCAACGGGAAGATCGTCACGGTGGACGATGCGCTCCCGGAGGCCGAGGCCGTTGCGATAAGCGGAGACCGTATCATCGCGGTGGGGACGAGCTCGGAAATCGATGTCATGATTGGTGAGGACACCGAGGTGGTGGATCTCGAGGGCCGCCTGGCGATCCCTAGCTTCATCGAAGGTCACGGCCACTACGTGCGCCTAGGTGAATCGAAGACCATCCTGGACCTGACTGTTGCCACCAGCTGGCAGGACATGGTGGACATTGTCGCTGAAGCTGTGGCGTCAGCGCCTCCTGGCGCCTGGATCGAGGGGGCTGGCTGGCACCAAGAGAAATGGGCATCGACCCCGGCAGGATCGGTCGAGGGCGTGCCCACCCATCGCTCGATGACGGCAGTGTCTCCTGAGAACCCGGTCATGCTCTCGCACGCGAGTGGACACGCCGCGTTCGCGAACCTGATGGCCATGGACATGGCGGGCATCGACGAAGACACCGCTGACCCGATTGGTGGCACCATCGTGCGAGGCAACAACGGTGAGGCCACGGGACTCCTGCGCGAAAACGCCGATGCGCTCGTTTTTGACGTCATCGCAGAAGCCAAGGCCAAACGCTCCGAAGAAGAGCAATGGGACGAATTCGTGCGGTACGTCCAGCTCGCAGGTGAAGAAGCGTTGTCTAAAGGTGTGACGACGTTCCACTCGGCCGGTCCTAACTTCGAGACGATCGATGCTCTCAAGCGCTTGGCGGACGAAGGTGCGCTCCCGATCCGTCTCTACTTGATGGTTCGGAACGAGAGCAACGAGTCGATGCGTGCTCGGCTCAGCGACTATTACATGGTCGGCTACGGCGACAACCATCTGACCGTGCGTTCGATCAAGCGTCAGATCGATGGAGCGCTCGGTTCCCATGGTGCGTGGATGCTGGACGAATACGAGGATCTGGAAACCATCGGCCTTACGGTTGAAGATCCGGATGATATCGCCGAGACGGCCGCGATCGCGTTCGAACAGGGGTGGCAGCTCAACACACACGCCATTGGCGATCGTGCGAATCGTGTCGTGCTCGACATCTATGAAGGCGCGTTCGGTACTGCCGCTTCACCCGACCGACGTTGGCGCATCGAACACGCGCAGCATGTGCACCCCGCCGACGTTCAGCGTTTTGCCGACCTCGGCGTGATCGCCTCGATGCAGGGCATCCACGCGACCTCGGATGCGCCTTGGGTGTTCGCACGCCTAGGGGCGGAACGGGCTGAAAGTGGGGCCTACCTGTGGCGGTCGTTCATGGACGCGGGTGTGGTCATCAACAACGGTACCGACGTTCCCGTCGAGGACATTTCTCCGATGGCATCGCTCGCAGCGTCCGTGGTCCGGCAGGACAAAGACGGGAACGACTTCTTCCCGGACCAGAAGATGACGCGAATGGAGGCGTTGAAGAGTTACACGATCAACAACGCCTTTGCGGCGTTCGAGGAAGATCTCAAGGGTTCGATCACAGTCGGCAAACTGGCTGACATCGCCGTGTTGGATCGAGACATCATGACGGTGCCGGAGTCAGAAATGGCCGGCGCTCTCGTGGATATGACCATTCTAGGTGGCGAGATCCGTTACCGACGGGGGAACTGATGCGGCTCACGAATGCAACTTCGTGGATGATGGCTTTCGCACTGCTCGCCGCAGGATGCACTGTGGAAGAGCGAGCCGACCGGGACAATGAAACCGCTTCCGCCCCGAAGCCCCGGAAGGAGATCATTCAACCCGAAGGAGTGACCCGGCTACCGTTTTTCTCCACTGCGGTCCGAAGCGGGAATCTCATCTTCCTCTCCGGCGCGATTGGCGCCTTGCCCGACGTCTCACCTCCGACGCTCATCGAGGGCGGCATCGTCCCAGAAGCCCGACTGGCTATGGACAATCTCTATGTGGGTCTCGAAGCCGCAGGAGTAGGCTGGGAAGACGTTGTGAAATGCACTGTCTTCTTGGCGGACATGGTCGACTATGGCCCGTTCAACGAGGTGTATCTCGAGTATTTCCCGTCCGATCCGCCCGCGCGCTCAGCGATGTCCGTGCGCGGGCTCGCCTTCAATGCGCGAGTGGAAGTGGAGTGTATCGCGGCCGTTCCTGAGGGGAGCTAACCCCGTGTCACTCCCTAATTGTCCCGTCCCCGTCCAGGTCGTGACGCTTTCCCGACTACCATACGGATCAGCTAGCCCGCGTTAACCCTGTTCGACACGAAAGCTGTCGGGACTGCCGACGTCTTGGTTGCCGTGGGGATGTAGGCTCTCGCCTCCGACTGGGCTGCCTGGCACGGGCGTGATGCCCGTAATGCAAAAGCATGCTCCGCGCCCTTCTGTACGGCCTAGGATGGCGGACCTATCTGATTCGTGGCGAGGATGGGCGGTTTGGGGTGGACATCCCTTGCCCGCGGTGTGATCCGTGGACGCCGGAGAAGGTCTAGGAGCTGCATGGCGATGTCGCCGAAAACGTTCTACGCCGGCTTCTGACGTATCAGAACATCGGCGGAGCTTCCGAGCGGAGGATCACGGACGCTGCGAAGGCAATCAAGCACGCTGGTTCTGCCGGAGAGTTCACCGAATCCATCACCGGTGACCGACGGTCCCTGTGGAAGATGGGGGGACCGGAACGATCGGGCTCAAGATCGCCTTGAATGAATTGGTTGAACCGCTGACCCTTACGGTGCCACCAATCTTTATTGATTCCAGATGCTCATCTCTAATCTGATTTCTGATCGTCTCCTCACAGATTCCATACATGATGCCGGATTCTCTAGCTGATTGCATGCCCCTTTTCATACCCTAGCTACTTCCATAGTTGATTTTCTTTTATTCCATCTTGGATTTGAATACGTCTTGAAGAGATAGGATGTTTTGTCCACGCCGTTGTCGTGGGTAATAAGACTTCTTTTAATGCTACAATTGATCTCCAAGGATTTATAGAAACCATCTAGTGCGCTTGGTAATACATAAGCATTCCAAGTTAGGAAGTGCACGTGAGGACTTGGTCCTGATTCAGATCCTTCAATAACGCAGAAAGAGGATTGAAGTTCTGATGAAAGCCAATTGTGTTCATTCTTTCAGATCATTCTTGCTCTACCGTCTTCAACTAATTCGAATATTGTGTCGTTGTTCCATATCTGAGTGAATTCAATCGTAGTAAAGTGACTTAGCAGTTTAGAGCGTAGAAGCATCACTTGATTAGTAATACTCTTTAGATCATCTTTTTCTACAAAAGTATGGTTACGCAACGGGATAAAATATCATGGACGTTGTGGACGTGAAAAAGCCCTGATTGAAAGAGTCAGGGTACAATTGTAAAACAAAAGATGGGCCACACAGGCAGGGGCTTATTGTGAAAAAATGCCGCCTGCCCTTTTACAAATAATTATCAACTGAGGAGTTAGTTGGATGGCGAATAACAAAATGGTAGAAGAGCTAGACACGCAGATTGAGAACCTGCAAAAGCAGCGGGAAGCCATTGTGGCCAAGGAGAAAGCAGATGATCTAAGGACGGTGAAATCTTTGTTGAAAACACACAGATTCACGTATAGCCAAGTGAAGAAGGAACTCGGCGTCGGAAGGGCTACGAAGAAATGCCAAATGTGTGGATCTGTGGCCGCAGGGTAGATCCACTCGTAGTATGAAGATGGATGAGCTTTGGTTGGCAGTAGAAATGGTGTTAACCCGATGTTAACCCGCTTGATCCTATGCAAGCGAATATGCTAAGGCGTTGCAAGACAAGGGGATAGAGAGCATGACGGATATAACACGCAGGAACTTTGTATCCAACAGCTCCAAGCTCGCGATGGGCGCCATGATCGTGCCTCGGAAGGTGCTGGGCGGGGTTGGTTACCAGGCCCCGAGCGACACGCTCAACATCGCGATCGTCGGCGCTGGGGGGATGGGCAACGGGAACGCCCGGGAATTGGGTTCTGAGAACATCATCGCCGTCTGCGACGTGGATATGGATTTCGTCGCGCGCAGGGCGGCCGAAGAGGCCGAGCCCGACGGAGAGGGGATGCCACGCCAGAAGGGCATCCGCTGGCGGGAACAGTTCAATGCTGCCCGGAAGTTCTCGGATTTCCGAGTCATGTTGGACGAGATGCCGGACATCGAGGCGGTTCTCATTGCAACGCCTGACCACGCGCACGCAGCGATTGCTGCTGCCGCGATGCGTGCGGGCAAACATGTCTACTGCCAAAAGCCGCTCACTTACACAGTTCACGAAGCGCGGGTCCTCCAGGAGTTGGCGGAGTCGACCGGTGTCGTGACTCAGATGGGGAACCAGGGACACTCCGGCGACGACGCGAGACTTCTGAATGAGTGGATTCAGGCAGGCGTGATCGGAAACGTGCACGAGGTCCACGTGTGGACGAATCGACCGATTTGGTCGCAGGGATTGTTGCGGCCGGCTCCATTCCCGGAGGACTTCGACCCGAACTCGACAGATCGGTCATGGTGGCCCGGATCGATCCAGGCCGCTCATGCCACGGGCCTACACGGAGACTTCGCGGTGCCTGCGGGGCTGGATTGGGACCTTTATCAGGCGTCTAACGCACAATCGGTGGACTATCACCCGATCTACCATCCCTTTCATTGGCGCGGTTGGACGGACTTCGGGGTCGGAGCGCTGGGTGATATGGGCGCACACCTCATCGATCACCCCGTGTGGGCGCTGGGTCTCGGCCTGCCGACTGCGATCGAGGCGACGTCGACGCCATGGGGTGGCCCGGAAGACAACCCGGTCTCATACCCGATGGCGACCAAGGTGCACTACGAGTTTCCGCGTCGGGGTCTGCTCCCCGAGGTCGACCTCCACTGGTATGACGGCGGCCTTATGCCGAAGCGGCCGGAACACCTGCCGGATGACGTTCGATTGAACCGTGAGGGTGGTGTGATCTTCGTCGGTGAACGTGGGATCTTGATGCACAATACATACGGTCGGAATCCCCGGCTCTACCCGGAGGCGCTGAACGAAGAGGCCGCCGCGGTGCCACAGAGCTACCTCCGCATCGAGGACAGCCACGAGATGAATTGGGCGAACGCCTGTAAGGGCATCGGGGAGGCGACGTGCCCGTTCTCCTATGCGGCTCCGCTTACCGAGACCATGCTCCTTGGGATCGTAGCGCTCCGCACGGGCCAGGGGTTCAAGATCCGATATGATGCCGAAAACATGCGCGTTACTAATTCCGAAAAAGCGAACGAGTACCTTGTGCGCGAATACCGCGAAGGATGGGCGATCTGATGCGTAGCGTTTCCCTCGCGATCCTGTCGGCGCTGCTGGTTGGTGCCCCTGCGGCTGCGCAAACGCATAACACGCTCGATGCCGGCGAACGGGAAGCTGGCTGGAAGCTGCTCTTCGATGGACAGACGCTCGATGGATGGCGCCGGTACGATGGTGAGCCGATGACCGACGGCTGGGCCGTCGAGGGGGGTATGCTGACCCATACCTCCGGGGGGCGCGACATCATCACGGAAGACGCGTACACCGACTTCGAACTCTCGCTCGACTGGATGGTCGAAGCTGGCGGCAACAGCGGCGTCTTCTACCGAGCCGCGCTAGGGGAAGAGTGGGTCTACCACAGCGCCCCGGAGATGCAGGTGCTCGATGATGCCGCCCATCGTGATGGTCAAAACCCCTTGACCAGTGCTGGGGCCAACTATGGTCTTCATCCGGCCCCACGGGGCGTCGTGAATGGTGCTCAGGAATGGAACTCCGCGAAGATCATCGTGCGTGGTTCATCCGTGGAGCACTGGCTGAACGGGACGAAGATCGTCGCGTATGAGTTCGGCAGCGCGGGTTGGTCCGAACTCGTAGCGAACAGCAAGTTCAGCGAATGGCCCGCGTACGGTCAGGCCGACCGCGGCCACATCGGATTCCAGGATCACGGCAACCGCGTCTGGTACCGAAACGTGAAGATCCGAGACTCGAGATGACCCTGGATAGGCGGTCGTTCTTGGCCGCGCTCCCGGGAGCAGCCCTCGCGGCTCGCTACGCGGGGGAGGGATTCGCTCGTCGCCCCGCCCTCGATGCCGTTGGTGTCCAAATCTACACTTTGCGCACCGAGATGGCGGCCGATGCCGCCGGGACGCTCGCCGCTGTTGCGGAGATCGGGTATACCGAAGTGGAGCTCTTTGGTCCCTATGGTTTGGCAGGCCGTCAGATGCGGACCCAGTTGGACGATGCGGGGCTTCGAGCTGCCTCAAGTCACGTGAGCATTGGTGATGTACGTGATCGGTGGTCTGCGACGCTCGAGTCGGCGCAGGAACTCGGTCAGGCGCTGATCGTCGTGCCGAGTCTTCCTGAATCTGAGCGCGACTCCGAGTCTCTCAGGAAGATCGCTGACGAGTTCAACTCAGCTGGTGAATCAGCGAAGGCGGCGGGGATGCGCTTCGGCTACCACAACCACCAGTGGGAGGTCACGCCCCGTTACGATGGCGTCCGCCCGATCGACATACTGATGGAGTACACGGACCCTGCCCTCGTCGATTGGCAGATGGACATCTTCTGGGCGGTGGACGGCGGCGCTGACGCGTTGGCCGAACTCGATCGCCATCGGGGCCGGATCACGAGTGTGCACGTGAAGGATCGGACGTCTTCAGGTGAAATGGTCGATGTGGGCGATGGCGTCATCGACTTCTCGGCCATCCTGAGTCACGCGGAGTCACTTGGCTTGACGCACCAGTTCGTGGAGCACGATCGACCGGCAGATGCCCTGGTGAGTGTCCGGAGAAGCTTCGCTGGCGTGAAGGCGTTAGGCCTCTAGCGAGATCCGGCGGCTCTGGATCTTAGGGGGCGGGTCGCGGGGGCGGAGGGAGCGCGAGGAGCGTCCTGGTCTCGCTGGGCGGGGGTCATGGATCTAATCTTCGTCTCACGAAACGCCTGACTTAGTTCCTTACTGCACGCTGAGGCCGATATGCGCAGCACCTCTCTTCTGATCGCGATCTCTCTTCTTGCCTCGGTAGGCACTCTTGCGGCGCAGGACCTCGTACTCACCAACGCCCATGTCGTGGACGTCGTGACAGGGGAGGTCAGCGCGCTCTCCACGGTGGCCATGAGCGACGGCCAAATCGTCAGCATCACGAGGGGCGGCGCTCAGCCCGCGTCGGGTGTCACGGTGATCGATGTGATGGGGCGTTATATCGCGCCGGGTTTGATGGACGCTCACGTCCACGTCGGGAACGCGGCCGATGCTCGCCGCGCGCTTCTTTCCGGGGTGACGACCATGAGAAGCATGGGCACTTCCCACTACGCCGATGTGGGTATGCGTGAGCTACAGGCGGCCGGACATCTCGAGGCCCCGCAGTATTTGGCAGCTGGATATCACGTGAGGCCGCCGGCCGCAGAGGCCTTCTTCCAGGATCACCCAGAGCTCGGCGACCTGTACGGTAAGCCGATCCAGGGAGATGCTGCGGTGCGGGCGATGACCCGAGCTCTCGTGTCGCGCGGCGTGGACTTCGTGAAGACCAATGCCACCGAGCGAGCCGGTCTGCCCAATACCGATCCGAGGAAGCAGTTCTACTCGCAGGCGGAGTTACGCGCGATCGTCGAGGAGGCAGCGGTAGGGGGTATCGGGGTGTCTGCACACGCCCACGGTGACGCGGGTGGACGGGACGCTGTCGTAGCTGGAGTCCGGAGCATCGAACATGGCACGTACCTAAGCCCTGAGACGCTTGGGATGATGGTCGAACGAGGGACTTACCTCGTGCCGACGATTGCGATCGTACGAGACCTGACGATTCCCGGCGGGGACTACGACAACGCGCCCCTCAACATCCGCGGGCGACACATGCTTCCACGCGTGCAAGAGATGGCGGCCAATGCACACCGGTTGGGTGTGAAGATCGTCGCCGCGACTGACACCGGGTACGGACCGGAGAGCACGACGACATTGGCGCACGAACTCCTCGAATTGGTGGGTATCGGGATGTCTCCACTGGAGGCGTTGCGTGCGGCAACGACTACGGCCGCTGAACTCTTCGGGTTGACCGATGTCGGCACGCTCTCCCAGGGCATGCAAGCCGACCTCATCGTCCTCGAGCGTAATCCTTTGGAGGACATCGGAGTCGTGCAGGATGTGCTGATGGTTGTGAGCGACGGTAAGGTGATCGTGCAGCGAGGTGACTGGCCCGGACAGAGGCCGATTTCTTAGCCGAATGCGTAGCGTAACGCCGCCCCACGCCTAAGTTGTCATCCTGACCAGATGGGGTTCCGAATCAGCGAGATGGCGAGGCGGTATGCGTAAAAAGGCCCAGCAAGACTACGACGTCATCATCGTGGGATCGGGCGCCGCGGGCGGCATGTGTGCCTACGTCCTGGCGTGCTCCGGAGTGAAGGTCCTCATGCTCGAGGCGGGTCGCGACTACGACCCTGTCACCGAGACGCCAATGTTCCAGATGCCGAAGGATGCGCCCATGCGCGGCGCTGGCACCCCGGAGAAGCCCTTCGGCTTCTATGACGCAACCGTGGACGGCGGGTGGGAGGTGCCGGGCGAACCCTACTCCAGCGCGGAAGGCACGGATTTCCAGTGGTGGCGCGCGCGCATGTTGGGTGGTCGTACCAACCACTGGGGCCGCATCTCCCTGCGCATGGGTGAATACGACTACAAGCCCCGCCAGCGTGACGGACTCGGCTTCGATTGGCCCATGTCGTACCAGGACGTTGAGCCTTACTACGACAAAACCGAGATGCTGATTGGCGTCTATGGCTCCAACGAGGGCTTAGAGAACACGCCGAGCTCTTCGCCCGGCGTGCTTCAGCCGGCACCTGCGGCACGCGCGAACGAAATGCTCACGCAGCATCATTGTCAGGACCTCGACATCCCTGTCATCCCCGCGCATCTCGCGATTCTCACCGAACGTCAAGACGCGGACAGGTTGTCCCAGATCCTGTGGCCCAACAACCAGTTGGCCCAACGTGTCACGGCTGACTCAATGCGGTCACGCGCCGCCTGCTTCTTCGCAACGCCGTGCGGACGCGGCTGCTCGATCAAGGCGAACTTTCAGTCGCCCACGGTGCTGCTGCCTCCGGCGCTCGCGACTGGGAATCTCGACATCGTCACAGACGCGATGGTTCGTGAGGTCACTGTAAACGCGCAGGGCAAGGCGACCGGCGTGCACTACATCGATAAAACGACGCATTTAGAAGAGCATGCGAGCGCGCGGGTCGTGATCGTGGCGGCCAGTGCTTGTGAGTCCGCGCGTATCCTGCTCAACTCGAAGAGCAGCCAGTTCCCGGACGGTATCGGCAACGGCAGCGGCAACGTCGGGAAGTACATCATGGACACCGTCGGGGCCGGCCTGGGTGGACAGATCCCGGCGCTCGAGAACATGCCACCGCACAACAACGACGGTGCATCAGCCATGCATCTGTATATGCCTTGGTGGCTCTATCAGCAGCAGAGCCGAGGGGAGTTGGATTTCGCCCGTGGCTATCACATCGAATTCGGTGGTGGACGCGGCGCTCCTGGGTTCGGCTTCATGGGCGGCCTCGCGGACTTCACGGACGGCTCGTACGGGACGCAGTTCAAGGAGGATTGCCGTCGCTACTACGGCTCCTTCATGTACTTCGCCGGCCGCGGTGAGATGATCCCGAACGAGGATTGTTACGCCGTGATCGACCCGAGCGGGACGGTGGACCAGTGGGGCATTCCAACACTGCAATTCCACTGGAAGTGGTCGGATCACGAACTGAACCAGGCGCGTCACATGCAGCGCACCTTCGCAGACATCATCGAGTCGATGGGTGGCAATGTGACGGGCACAGTTCAGGAGGACGGGGCGGACGCCATCGCCGCTCCGGGTGTGATCATCCACGAAGTGGGCGGCGTCATCATGGGTGCGGAACCCGAGAGCTCGGTGCTCAACGAGTATTGCCAGTCTTGGGAGGTCGACAATCTATTCGTGACCGATGGCGGTGCATTCGTGTCCAATGCGGACAAGAATCCGACGCTTTCGATCATGGCCATCGCGTGGCGGGCTTCTGACTACATCGTCGAACAACTCGCGTCGAGGAGCCTCTGATGTCCAAGGATAAGAAGCGCTTCGAACTCCCTATCGTTGGGAATATGGATATGGACCGCCGGCAGGCGCTCAAGATCATGGCGATCGCGGCGGCTGTCCCCACGATCACGGGTTGTGATCCCGGTGAACCATCGCTGGATGTGGCCATCGCTCCAGCTCCTCCAACGAATCCGAAGGCGAAGGGCAACGCGTGGGACCCGGACTTGGTCGCCCCGATGGTGCCTTGGGACCGCACGCTCACCGACGACGAACTCGAGGGTCTGGCCACGATCTGTGACGTCATCATTCCCGCCGATGACCGTTCTCCCTCGGCGAGTTCTGTCGGTGCGCAGGATTTTATCGACGAGTGGGTGAGCGCCCCGTACGACGGCAACGAGCGCGATGGTGTGCTCATTCGAGGGGGACTCGTGTGGCTCGATCGAGAGTCCACGACCCGTTTCGGCGAAGGAATGCGTTTCCGTGATCTGTCGGGTGCGCAGAAGACGGCGATCTGTGACGACATATGCTATCTGCCCAACACCCCGGACGGGCTAGAGGCGGGCGCCCGCTTCTTCGACCGCGTGCGCTTTCTCACGTCGACCGCTTTTTGGACGACCACGGAAGGGATGACCGACCTGGAATACATCGGAAACATCCCGCTCACGCAGTGGGACCCACCGCCGACGGAAGTGTTGCAGCATTTGGGGCTCGCTTAGGACCCTCCTCTCAATCCGACAAAAATGACCGACTCCAATGTGAATTCCTCCCGACTGTTCTTAGGGAGCTGTGTCGCGCTCGTCGCAACATCCGTCGCGTTCGCGACCGTCGGCGCGATTATGCTCGCGCTCAAGCGTGAGTTCGTGCTCACCAACGAAGAGGTTGGCTGGATCGGAGGGGCTGCGTTGTGGGGCTTCGCACTCTCCCAGCTGGCGTTTGCTCCACTCGCGGATTCGATCGGGATGCGTGCGCTGCTGCGAATGTCGTTCGTCGCTCACCTGGCGGGTGCTCTCGTCATGATCTTCGCGACCGGATTCTCCACCCTATTCGCGGGCGCGCTCGTGATCGCGATGGGGAATGGCCTTGTCGAGGCGGCGTGCAATCCTCTGGTGGCGGCACTGTATCCTGACAACAAGACGGTAAAGCTGAACCAGTTCCATGTGTGGTTCCCGGGTGGAGTGGTGATTGGAGGACTCGCTGCTTTTGGACTCGATGCGATAGGTGTCGGTGCGTGGCAGGTCAAGATTGGGTTGGTGTTGATCCCGACGTTGTCGTATGGCTTCCTGCTGTTGCGCGAGCCGTTCCCGGTTACCGAGGGAGTGCAAGCGGGCGTGAGCTTGGGTGAGGCCTTCAAGGCCGCGTTCACGACTCCGCTCATGCTCGTCATGCTGATTGCGATGACCATGACCGCTTCCGTCGAGCTGGGCCCCAATCGTTGGGTGCCGGCGGTGCTCGAGGCCGGCGGGATGGCCGGGATCTTGGTCCTCGTCTGGATCAATGGACTCATGGCAGTCATGCGGTATCGGGCAGGGGCGGTTGTTCACAAGCTCTCGCCAACCGGTGTGCTGTTGGGTTCTGCGGTGCTGGCTGGTGTCGGGCTGCTCGCTCTGAGTTATGTGTCGAGCGGCATCGCTGTCTTCGGTGCCGCGACCGTGTTCGCGCTTGGCGTTTGCTACTTCTGGCCGACGATGCTTGGCGTCGTTTCCGAGCGAGTCCCGAAAAGCGGTGCGCTTGGACTCGGCCTAATGGGAACGGTGGGTATGGCGACCGTCGGACTCGTAGCGGCTCCACAGATGGGACGGATCGCGGACGAGTACGCCCATGATCAGATCCCGGCCGCGGAAGTCACGGTCGTCCTCGAGCGCACAGCCATGGTCTTGGGCAACAGCCTAGACCCGGACGCCCAGGCTGCGGTGAGCGCCGCGAGCGGGGTGGTTCAGGAATACGAGGTGTCCGGAGTGCTTCCCGCTCCGGCTACGGCGAATGCGCTTCGGTCCCTCATCGCTTCAGATGCCGACGCGGATTTGATTGGACAGGCGCAGGCAATTCTGGGGCCTGCAGACAACTATGGTGGGAAGATCTCCTTCCGGTATATGGTGCCGTTGTGCGGCGTGCTTATGCTGATTTTCGGAGCGCTTTATATGTGTGACCGAAGTACCGGGGGCTATCGGATCGAGTCGATCGAGGCCGACGGGTGAAGCTCCGCCTCGGCATGGTAGGGGGTGGCCCAGGGGCCTTCATTGGCGCGGTCCACCGAATGGCAGCTCGGCTCGACGGACGGTACGAACTCGTTGCGGGTGCATTCTCTTCAGACGAAACGAAGTCCCGAGAGACGGGAGACGATTTGGAGCTGAGTCCGGATCGGGTCTACGGCTCCTACCAGGAGATGGCCACGGCGGAGGCGGCGCTGGGGTCGGACAGTCGCATTCAGGTCGTAGCGATCGTGACACCGAATCACCTCCACCACCCCATCGCCAAGACGTTTCTAGAGCACGGTATCCATGTCGTGTGTGATAAGCCGCTCACGACGACTCTCGCGGACGCGGAGCATCTGTGCACACTCGCCGCGGAAAGCGGGCTCGTTTTTGCGGTGACCCACAACTACACCGGGTATCCGATGGTGAAGGAGGCCCGGGCACGTCTTCAGGCTGGTGAAATTGGATCGGTACGGAAGGTGGTGGTCGAGTACTCACAGGGATGGCTGTCCACACTTCTTGAAGCGGAAGGGCAGAAGCAGGCGTCGTGGAGAAGTGACCCGGAGCAGGGCGGCCCGTCTGCGGTCCTCGGGGACATCGGGTCGCACGCGCACAACCTCGTGCGGTACGTCACCGGACTCGAAGTCCAACGGCTCTTTGCTGACCTCGGTACGGTGGTTGAGGGTCGTGAACTCGATGACGACGCTACGGTTCTTCTGGAGTTGGATGGAGGTGTGCGCGGCCTGCTCTTCGCTTCGCAGATTGCGACCGGTGAACGAAATCACCTGCGCCTGCGTGTCTACGGAAGCGAAGGTGCCTTGGATTGGTCACAGGAAGATCCGAACCGCCTCCGCTTGATCAGTCCGGATGGGTCTGAGCGCGTCTATTATCGAGGTGCGGGAGATCTCTCTGCGGCGGCGGTTGAGCACACGCGGCTCCCCGGCGGACACCCGGAGGGCTTCATCGAGGCTTTCGCCAACGTGTACCGGAATGCAGCGATCGCTATCGAATCGGGTGTGACGGACGGTGATTTTCCGTCCGTACAAGACGGAGCCCGCGGAGTTCATTTCATTCACTCCGCGGTCGCGAGCCACAAAGAGGGTCAGTGGGTTGCGGCCGCGTATTCACCACCGGCAACGTCATGAGCAGACCCGTCACACTCTTCACAGGCCAGTGGGCCGATCTCCCTCTTTCTGAACTGGCAGAGAAGGCTGCAGCGTGGGGATACGATGGCCTCGAGTTGGCCTGCTGGGGCGATCACTTTGATGTGGTTCGGGCCGCGGACGATCCCAGCTACTGTGTCGCTCAACGTGAGATGCTTCAGTCTCACGGACTGGATGTATTCGCGATCAGCAATCACCTGGTCGGCCAGGCCGTGTGCGACATCATCGACGATCGGCACGAAACGATCCTTCCTGCTCATGTGTGGGGTGATGGGGATTCCGAAGGTGTGCGTGGCCGCGCTGCGGAAGAGATGAAGCTGACCGCCCGCGCCGCTGCGAATTTGGGTGTTGAGGTCGTGAACGGATTCACGGGGAGTGCGATCTGGCATCTCCTGTACTCGTTTCCTCCGGTGACACCCGCAATGATCGACGAGGGGTTCGAGGACTTTGCAGATCGCTGGAACCCCATTCTCGATGTGTTCGATGAAGTGGGTGTCCGGTTCGCGTTGGAGGTGCATCCCACGGAGATCGCATTCGACATCAGCACCGCGGAACGCGCGCTGGACGCTCTCGACCATCGAGAGGCGTTTGGCTTCAACTACGACCCGAGTCACTTGGCCTATCAGGGAGTCGACGTCGTCGGATTCATCGACTCGTTCGCAGAGCGTATCTACCACGTGCACATGAAGGACGTGTGGTTTTCCGATCAGCCCATGCGGTCCGGCGTCTTCGGGGGGCACCTCCCGTTCGGGCACAAAGACCGCTTCTGGGATTTCAGGTCACTCGGTCGCGGGCACGTGCCGTTCGAGGAGATTCTCAGGGCGCTCAATCGGGCCGAGTACGCCGGTCCGCTCTCTGTGGAGTGGGAAGACTCAGGGATGGACCGTGAACACGGAGCGGAGGAGGCGTGCGACTTCGTTCACTCAATGGACTTCCCGCCTTCGGGTGCCGCCTTCGATGCAGCTTTTGATGAGGGTTCGTAAGAATGGGTGAGTTCGCAGCCTTTATCCTCATTATTTTCACTGCGGTGTGGGGTTCGATTGGCTTGGGCTGGTTCATGTTCGGGCGAAATAGGGAGATCGAGGGTGGTGACGGAAACTCGGATCGCCTCCTCCATGCTGTACGTGAGGAGCTAGAAGCCGTCTCCACACGCCTGATGCGGGTCGAGGACGATCTCACCTTCTTCAATGAGCTGCACGCGCCAGAGAGGAGGCCTGCGTTGGGGCAGCCGAGCGCCGCAGCTGCCGTGCCCGAACCCGCTGCACCGTCCCCGCCCACGGGGGACCCTGCGTGAGACCTGCGCTGATCCTGGCGTGCTTTGTAGCGAGCGTAGCTGAAGTAAGCGCGCAAAACGCTGGAGATGTTCGAACACAAAGCGTCCCCGGTACCGAGGTTGCGTTCGATCTCGCGTTCGTTCCGTCGGGGTCGTTTTTGATCGGGTCCGCGGACACCGAGGCCGGCCGCGACGACGATGAGGGCCCCCAGCGCACGGTACGGCTGTCGGCCTTCTGGATGAGCACCACGGAAGCCACCTATGACGCCTTTGCTGTCTTCCGATTCCGTCGCTTGGACGACAACATCGCCGCGCCGGGAGATGTGCTCTTCGATGCCGATGCGATCACCCGGCCTAGCCCGCCGTACGAAGACCCTGCACACGGAATGGGAGGGAATGGCTTCCCGGTGACGGGCATGACACGCCTCTCCGCGCTGCGTTTTGCGAGGTGGCTGTCGGAGAAGACCGGGCAGCTGTATCGACTCCCGACTGAGGCAGAGTGGGAGTACGCCTGCAAGGCAGGCGGTGGAGTGCTGGCGGGGGAACCCTGGTACGAGAACAACAGCGGAGGTGTGTACCATGCGGCCGGGACCGCGTCCGCGGACGGTCTGGGGATCCACGAGCTGCAAGGAAATGTCGCCGAGTGGGTCATGGACAGTTACTCAGCCGATGCGTACGCCTCCCTAGGGGAGGGCGCCCAGGATCCTCTAAACGGGACTCCCGCCCGTGGCCGGGGCCTCGTCCGCGGCGGCGCCTTCGACGATCCGCTCGATCGACTGAGGTGCGCGGAGCGATTCCCGGAGGCGTCTGCATGGAAGGTACGCGACCCGCAGATGCCGAAGAGCCGCTGGTGGAACACCGATTCGCCACATGTGGGATTCCGGTTGGTGACCCCGTCAGGCGAACACACGATGGATGAGATCCGCGCGTACTGGGCGGAAATTTTGGGCGCGTAGTACATTGCTCGCGCGTTATCCGAAACAATGAGCACCCGCATCGCAGCGGGGGAGAGATGAGATGGACAGGCGAGACTTCATGAGAGCGAGTACCGCGGCGGCAGTAGGTGGCCTATCGCTGAGCAGTGTAGCGCCGCTTCGGGCGCAGGCTCCTACGTCGGATGCTCTCCGGATCGGACTCATTGGTTGTGGCGGCCGGGGCACCGGCGCCGCGTTCCAGGCGCTCAGCACGAGCCAAGACGTGAAGCTTGTCGCGATGGCAGACGCGTTCGCCGACAACGTCGAACGGAGCTATCAGACGCTCACGGGTGACCGCGATGACTGGGGAGACGGGATCGACATCCGTCCCCGGGTGGACGTGCCCGAAGCCAACCGTTTCTCAGGGTTCGATGCATATGAGAAGCTGATCCCGCTCGTGGACGTCGTTCTCATTGCCACACCGCCTGGGTTCCGCCCGATTCATTTCGCCGCCGCTGTAGACGCGGGGAAACACATCTTCATGGAGAAGCCGGTCGCGACGGATGCGCCGGGGGTCCGTGCCGTGCTTGCGGCGGCTGAGAAAGCCAAGGCGCAGAAGCTGAACGTAGTTGTGGGCCTGCAGCGCCACTATCAGACGGTGTATACCGAATGGGTGGATCGCATCCACGCGGGCATGATCGGGGATGTTGTCCTCGGCCGGGTCTACTGGAACGACGGAGGCGTGTGGGTCCGCGAGCGCAAAGAAGGCCAGACGGAGATGGAGTACCAGATGCGTAACTGGTACTACTTCAACTGGCTGTGCGGCGACCACATCGTGGAACAGCACATCCACAACCTAGATGTTGCAAACTGGGTCATTGGTGGACATCCGGTCCGTGCCCAGGGCCAGGGGGGTCGCCAGATCCGGAACGGCATCGATCACGGGGAAATCTTCGATCACCACATGGTCGAGTTGGAGTACGAAGGTGGTGCACGAGTCCTGAGTCAGTGCCGGCACCAGCCGGACACGATGCGACGGGTCTCCGAGGCTTTCCACGGCACAAACGGAACCGCCCCCAAGCCGGGTCTGCTGAAGTCGAACTCCGGGCATACGTTGTTCGAACACGATGCCGAGGGGGACCCGAACCCATATCAGGTCGAGCATGACGAGCTCTTCGCCGCCATAGCGGCGGGGGAGTACAAGTATGCTGAAGCCGAGCGCGGTGCGACCGCCACGATGACCGCGATCTTCGGTCGGATGGCGACGTATTCCGGTCAGATGATCGAGTGGGAAGAGGCACTGAATTCGGACCTCAGTATCATGCCGACTACGTATGCATTCGACGCGAACCCGCCGGTGATGCCCGACGCGCATGGTCGCTACGCGATTCCAACTCCTGGAGTCACGCGAGCGTACTAGCGAGGATCAGGTGACACTTCAACGCAGCAGAGCAAGGGCCGCGGCCAGCTTGGTCGCGGCTCTCGCATTTGTGGTCGGACCTTTAGGGGCGGAGGAGCTGGCCGCCCAGACTGAGCGGTTCGAATTCTCCGAAGTGCATATGGGGACGGAGTTCCGCATCGTGTTCTACGCCTCTGACGCGCAGGCGGCGGACGTTGCCGTGCGTTCGACCTTCGTGGCACTCGCCCGCCTGGACTCGCTGTTCAGCGACTATCGCGACGATAGTGAAATCGCAGAAGTCGCGGCGAGGGCCGGTTCGGGTGCGCTGCACGTGGCGAGCCCTGAGCTGACGAGTTTGCTGACGGAGGCCGTCCGTTGGGCCGAACGAAGTGGCGGAGCGTTCGACCCTACGGTAGGCCCACTCACGAAACTGTGGCGTTGGTCGGCGCGCCGCGGCGAGCTACCAGATTCGTCACGTCTCCACGAAGCGAAGTCCCGAGTCGGTTTCGAAGGCCTACGCATCGAGCCTTCCGGTGGGGTGGCGTTGATGCGATCGGGCATGTCTTTGGACCTGGGCGGCATCGCAAAGGGGTTTGCGGGTGATGTCATGCTGGCCAACATGGCTGGCTTTGGTGTCGAGGCGGCGTTGATCGATGCCGGTGGTGATTTGGTCGCGGGGGCGCCCCCGCCGGGCACTGACGGGTGGCGCGTGATCGAGTCGAGCGGTGCTGTGCTGCTGCTGGCACATGGGGCGGTCGCGACGTCCGGGGATCGGTACCGGTACTTGGAGGTCGATGGCGTGAAGTACTCGCATATCGTGGACCCGAGGACAGGACTGGGCGTGATTGACGCGCCGACCGTGACCGTGCTGGCCCCAAGCGGCACGACAGCCGACGTTTTGGCGTCGGCCCTTTCCATTCTGGATCCGGAAAAAGGCGCTGACCTCCTAGCGAGTGTCGAAGGTGCCCGTAGGCTTGAATCTCAAGGAGCGCATCGATGAAACGACGTGACTTTGTACGGACGACGGTGGCGGTTGGCGCTGCGGTAGCGGCTGGAGCTGAGGCGATTGTTGGCCAGGCCTTGGATGCACCTGGGTCCGCTTCCATTCGTGAACCCTTCAGCGTCGATTTTGCACCCCACTTTGGGATGTTCCGGCATCACGGTGGTGGTGATCTCATGGGTGAACTCCGCTTTATGGCGGAGCAGGGCTTCCGGTCACTCGAAGACAATGAGATGCGGAACCGTCCTGTGGCGGAGCAGGAGCAGATTGCAAACGAGATGAGCCGGCTGGGCATGCGCATGGGTGTTTTCGTGGCTCACACCATTCATTGGACCGAACCGAACCTGGCTTCCGGGAATGCCGACAAGCGTGCCGAGTTCTTAGAAGAGATCAGAGCCTCCGTCGAAGTGGCCAAGCGATCCAACGCGAAGTGGATGACCGTGGTACCGGGTCATGTCGACCTGCGTCTCCATCCAGACTATCAGACGGCCAATGTGGTGGAGACGCTCAAGCAGGCGTCGGCGATCTTGGAATCGCACGACATCATCATGGTCCTAGAGCCGCTGAATCCGCGGAACCACCCGGGCTTGTTCTTGAAGGGTATCCCGCAGGCGTTCCAGATCTGTAAGGCCGTGGATAGCCCGTCGTGCAAGATCCTCGATGACCTGTATCACCAGCAGATCACCGAAGGGAATCTCATCCCGAACATCGACGCTGCATGGGACGAGATTGCCTACTTCCAGATTGGTGACAATCCAGGGCGGAAAGAGCCGACCACGGGCGAGATCAACTACCTCAACGTCTTCCGGCACATCAAGGCGAAGGGGTTTGACGGGATTCTCGGCATGGAGCACGGGAATTCTTTGCCTGAGGCGGCGGGTGAGACTGCGGTGATCGAGGCGTACCGGGCGGTTGACCCGGGCTAGTCATCCCCAGGCCAAGCACCCTGGCGTATACGCCGCACATTCTCAACAATCAGACCCCCGCGGACGTCTTTGATCTACAGACCCATGCGGTAGCGACCATGCGCCGCGGCGCATCCCAACCCCACTGCGAGACAGCACCATGACGTTCCGACTCTTCTTTCTTCTCACCGTGGCGACACTTCTGACGGCGACGCCTGCGTTTGCCCAAGAACTGACGCTCGACGAGACGCTGCTTGATGGCTTCGAGTGGCGATCGATCGGCCCGGCGAACATGTCCGGCCGAATCACGGATATCGAAGGACTTCCCGGTCCTTCCAAGACCTTCTACGTCGCTCAGGCGGCGGGTGGTATCTGGAAGACGATCAACAACGGAATCACGTTCCGGCCGCTCTTTCAGGACGAGCGAATTACAGCCATGGGTGATCTAGCGATTGCTCCAAGCGACGTGAACCAGATCTGGGCAGGAACAGGTGAGGAAGATTCTCGGAACTCGATTTCGCCGGGTGGCGGGATCTACAAGTCCATGGACGCCGGGCTGACGTGGGAGCTGAAGGGCCTCGAGGACACGGAGCACATCGGGAAAATTCTGGTGCACCCGACCAACCCGGACGTTGTTTGGGTGGCGGGTCTCGGACCTCTATGGCGTGAGGGCGGCGGTCGCGGTCTCTACAAGACCTCGGACGGGGGAGACACCTGGGAGCAGGTGGCCGTTTCGAGCGAACGCGCGGGCTTTGTGGACATCGCGATCCATCCCCGGAACCCCGACGTGCTCTTCGCGACCAGTTGGGAGCGTGTTCGTGGACCGTACTACCTGCAGTCCGGTGGACCGGGCAGTGCGCTGTGGAAGAGCACCGACGGTGGAGACACCTGGGAGCGCCACGAAGCCGAAGGCATCCCGACCACCGACAAGGGTCGGCTCATGGTGGCGTTCGCGCCCAGCTACCCGCGCGTGATGTACATGATGGTCGAGGCCGCACCCGAAGAAGGGTCTGAGGATGCGAACCAGAACGGCCTTTATCGCTCGGACGACGAGGGCGATACCTGGGAGAAGGTGAACAGCTACAACTCACGGCCCTTCTACTACTCGGGTGTGTGGGTCGACCCGATGAACCCGGACCGCGTCTACTTTTCGTCGTTCCGCTATTCGGACGACGGCGGACGGACCGCGGGTGCTGCGGCGCAGCAGGTCCACGTCGACTTCCACGCGATGTGGATCGATCCGAACGACCCGGAACGCTTCGTCGTCGGAAACGACGGTGGCATCGGGGTCTCCTTCGACAAGGGCGGCAACTACTGGTTCCCGAACAACATTGCTCAGGGCCAGTTCTACAACATCAGCTACGGCATGGAGACGCCGTACACCGTGTGCGGCGGACTCCAGGACAACTACTCCTGGTGTGGCCCGAGCCGGAAGGCTCAGGGTGGCATCACGAACCATGACTGGTTCCAGGTGAGTGGCGGCGATGGCTTCGTGACGCAGCAGGATCCGCGGAACCCGGACATCGTCTACTCGGAGTCGCAGGGCGGGAACATGGGTCGCTCCAACTTGGCGACCGGTGAGCGTGTGTCGTTCGGTCGCCCGAACTGGCGCGATTCCTACCGTGAAATTCAGGACCAGGTCGCAGAGTTGTGGCCGGATTCGACGCAGCCCATGCCGTCTCAGCACTCGGCACGGATCGCAGAGCTGACGGAGATGGCCACTGCGGATTCGACGAACATGCAGTTCCGCTATAACTGGAACACTCCGTTCTTCTTGTCGCCGCACAATCCGGATGTGGTTTATGCGGCCGGGAACCGGGTGATGAAGTCCATGAACCAGGGCGATGACTTCGAGGTGATCTCGCCCGACATGTCCCGGGCCGATGCTGAGAAGATTCGTATCAGCACGACGACGACCGGTGGGATCACGCCGGATGCGACGGGGGCAGAGACCTTTGCAACGGTCACGTCGCTGAATGAGTCCCCAGTCCGAGCCGGTCAGCTGTATGCCGGTACGGATGACGGAAACCTCTGGGTCTCACCGGACGACGGTGAGTCCTGGATGGATGTAACGGAAGCGACGTCGGATCTGGTTCCGGACGGCTCTTACGTGAGCCGCATCGAGCCGTCAAAGCATGTGGCCGACCGGTTCTACGTGACCTTCGACAACCACCGTCGGGGTGACTTCACCCCATATGTGCTCGTCTCCGAGAACAACGGAGCGAGCTTCAGCTCGATTTCGAGCGACCTGCCGACCGGCAAGCCGGACTTTGCACATGTGGTCCGCGAGGATCACGTGAACCCGAACCTGCTCTTTGTGGGGACGGATGTGGGCGCATACGTATCTCTGGATCGTGGCGACTCGTGGCAGAGCTTCTCAAACGGACTGCCGACTGTGCCGGTGCACGATTTACAGATCCATCCTCGTGATTCGGAACTGATCGCAGGAACACACGGCCGATCGATTTGGATCGTGGACATCGAGCCGCTCCAGCAGCTCTCGTCCGGCGTGGTGGCTTCTGCGGCACATCTGTTCGAGCCGAGCCCAGCGTATCAGTTCGGCGGACGTCGGACGGGTGGCGAGTTCACCGCGCAGGCGTACTTCTCCATGTCGAACCCTGGTGGCGGAGCCGAGTTCAGGTACTGGCTCGGAGAGGACTCGAACGAGAATGCCGAGTTGGTGATCACGGACTCGAGTGGTGAAGAGCTGACGACGATCAACGGTCAGAGCTCCAAGGGCCTCCACAGGGGCGTCTGGAACATGAACGCGGCTGCCACGCGTCTTCCGTTGTCGCCGTCCGAGATGCGCGATTCGATCGCGGTCGAAGCGCGCCTCGCGGTTGTGATCGATTCGCTGGTGGAAGAAGGCGAGGAAGAAGAGGACGTGGCTGAAGCGGTCGAGAACCTGCGCAACGCAGGTGGTGGGGGCTTCAACTTCGGTGGCCGCGGTGGTGGCGCCGGAGGCGGCGTGTGGCAGGACCGGCCCGCCGAAGGTCGTGCGCAGGCCGGTGGTGGTGGGCGCGGCTTTGGCGGAACACCGGAGGGTGGCGGCACACTGCAACAGCGCATCCAGAACGCGGTGCGCCCGCAGCCTGCAGGGCGAGGGCGTCGCGGTCGTGGCGGTGGTGGGCTCTTCCCGGGCCGCAGCGAGCAGAACGGTCTAGTCGAGCCCGGCACGTATACGGTGACGTTGAAGGTCGATGGCGAGGAGTTCTCGCACACCTTCACGGTGGGCCGAGCCGACACGGCTCCGATCTGGCAGTAGTGTAGACGCCGGCAGAAGACGCCGGAGCTCAACAGCGGAAGCCCCGTCCGGATTCGTCCCGGCGGGGCTTCTGTGTGTTCGCACTTTCCGGGTCGATATGCTGGCAGGTAGTATTGCTGCCCGGGCGCGTGGCGTCCGAGATCATGTTCTTTGTCGTGGAGTCCCCGTCATGCGCCGTTTCATCTCCTCCCTCCTCGTGGCTGCGACTCTCGTATTCGCCGCCGCGGCGGACGTCGCCGCTCAGTTCCCGCCTGCGTCGCCGGAACAGCGGGCCGCTGGCAGCCGCGTCACGGAAATCCGCTTCGGTACTGAACAATTGACGGTGCAACGTGGTGAGACAGCCACGCTCGCAGTGCAGCTGCTCGACGCCAATGGAAATCAGGTGGAAGGCGCCGTCGCGGTCGTCTTCGCGCAGGTAGGCGTTCAGCCGAGGTTCTCGACGATCGCAGGTCCGACGATCGAACTGTCTGGAGAGCAGCCCTCGGAGGGCTCTTTGATGGGCGTGGTGATGGTGCCGGAGGCCGAGGGCTCCATGATGGGCGTCTCGGGCGTCCGGCAGATCGGGACGCTGCCCGCAATCGTGTTGGACTATCCGGCTTCAGATCTCGAGGTCGGCGATCTCGAGTATGCGGTGTATGCCGGGACGTCTCAGCAGATGTCTGGCCGGGTTCTCACGACCGAAGGCACGGAGCATGCCTCCGCTTCGATCTCATGGTCATCGTCCGACGCATCCGTGGCGACGCTGACTGAGGGGGGTGTCCTCACGGGTCGGTCTGGCGGAAGCGTGACCCTCACCGGAATGAGTGAGAACGGGGTGTCTGCCTCGACGTTGCTGACGGTCATGGAGAACCCCGTTCGGAGCGTCACGATGGAGCCTGCTTCGGCGCGAGCACGAACCGGAGACGTCGTCGACTTCGACATCGTGGCACTGGATGCTGGGGGCAACGCGGTGACGGACATCGCGATGGACCTGGCCGTTATCGGGTTGGATGGAGGTGCTGGCTTCGTCTACGCGGATGGGACGTTCGTGGCGGAGAATCCGGGCGCATACAGGGTCCTGGCCACGACGGGTACCGCGACCGCCATCGCGGTCGTGGAAGTCGTGGAACGCGAGGCTGCGGTCCCTGTGGAGTTGATTTCACACGCCCCTGTTTCGCAGGTGGCGACGAGCGACTTGTGGGTCTTTGAAGGCGTGAATGGGCGCGACTACGCGTACACGGGCACACACGCCATGGGTGGCGGCGAGCGGATGTTCGCGTGGGACGTGACGGATCCCGCCAATCCGACTCTGACCGACTCCGTCGTCGTGAACGCACGCGTCGTGAACGATGTGAAGGTGAGCGACGATGCTTCATGGGCCATCATCACACGCGAGGGCGCGAGCACGCGTCGCAATGGAATCGTCGTGCTGGATCTCGAAGATCCGGCGCACCCGACTGTCATGGCTGAGTTGACCGATAGCCTGACCGCCGGAATCCACAACGTGTGGATCATGGGTGACGTCGTGTACGCCGTGAACGACGGCACCAGCGCGATGAACATCATCGACATGAGTGATCCTGCGAATCCGTCGCTCGCGGGTCGCTGGGAACTCCGGCCGGGTGATACGGACAAGTCGCTCCACGATGTGTGGGCTGAGGACGGCTATGCCTACCTGTCCTATTGGGACGACGGACTGGTGATTCTGGATGTAGGCGCTGGGACACACGGTGGGACAGCAACCGAGCCGGCCTTCGTGTCGAGCATCGCGTATCCAGCGGGGAACACGCACGTCGCGTGGCGGGATCGGGACTACGTCTTCCTCGGGGATGAGATCGGGACAGCAGACGGCATGCGCGGCTACATCCACGTCATCGATGTCAGCGACATCGACAACCCGGTCGAGGTCGCCAAGTACGACCTGCCCGAGGCCGGTGCGCACAACGTTTGGGTCGCAGACGAGACGTTATACGTGGCCTACTACCAGGGTGGCTTACGGATGATCGACGTCAGCGGCACGCTGCGCGGTGACTTGTATAGGCAGGGTCGCGAGATCGGCATCTTTCGCACGTCGGCCGGTGAAGGGGAGGGCATGGTGCCCAATTCGCCACAGGCGTGGGGGCCTCAGGTTTTCAAGGGACACGTCTTCGTGAGTGACATGTTCAGCGGGCTTTGGGTGATCAAGCACGCGAGGCCGCGTCCCATCACGTTTTAGACATCGGTCACGTTTCGTTGCGACTTCGTTCTAAGGGATCAGTCGTCATGCTCGTCAGCTCCCAGTTGCGAAGTGTCGTGAGAGCCTTCGTCCTCGCACTCGCGGTGATGTGGACATCTCCTGCGTGGGCCCAGGCGCAGGAGTCGCCTACGTATTGGGTCTACGTCGCGAACGAGTCGTCGGACATCGTTTCAAAGGTGCGCTTCGACGGGGAGGAGGTTGTCGAGGACGAGGCGATCGAGGTGGGCTTCCATCCAATGGATCTCGACGGAGCCCACGGCATTACGGTGTCACCGTCAGGGGAGCATTGGTACGTGTCGATCGCGCACGGACAGCCGTACGGCCAAGTCTGGAAAATGGAGACCGCCACCGATGCGTTCGTCGATTCGGCGGTAGTCGGGCTCTTTCCGGCAACGATGTCGATGACACCCGACGGATCATCGCTCTTTGTCGTGAACTTCAACCTGCATGGCGATCACATACCGAGCTCGGTGTCGGCCGTGTTCACGCCAGTGATGCAGGAGCTCTCCCAGATCGAGACGTGTGTGATGCCTCACGGGAGTCGGGTGAGCAACGACGGCATGCGTCACTACTCGACGTGCATGATGTCGGACCGCTTGGTAGAGACCGCCATTTCGGAGCTTAGCGTGTCCCGGAAGATGATCCTCTCGGCCGGTCACGAGGGCATCGCGCACGACGAGACCGGCGGGATGGTTGGCATGGATGGAATGCGTGGAATGGGCGGCATGTCAGGCATCGCCATGGGCGGAGAGGGTGTATGCAAGCCGACTTGGGTCGTCGTCTCCCCGGACGACACGCGCCTCTACGTGCCGTGCAATGGCCGAGATGACGTGCTTGAGATCGATGCCGAGTCGATGACGCTACTACGTAAGTGGCCGGCTGGGCGTGCACCCTACAACGCTGACATCACCCCAGACGGATCGAAGCTCGTCGTCACGCTGAAGGGTGAGCAGGCGGTTGCAATCTACGATGTAGCGTCTGGCGAGGAGACGGCTCGGCTTGCTACGAGCCAGCCCGTAACACACGGAGTCGTGATCAGCCCGGATGGACGATACGCCTTCGTCACCAATGAGGCCGTAGGGGCCACGCGCGGAACGATCGATGTAGTAGATCTACTCGAGGAGCGCATTGTTGCCTCCACAGAGTTGCACTACCAGCCCGGCGGAATCGGGTTCTGGAAGATCGAACCAGCGGGGTCGTAGCAATCCTCGGCGATCTAGCCTGCTTCAGCCCTTCAGCGCGTGCTCCATGAGCGAGATGTCTTCGGCGAAGTCGTTCGGATCCAGCGGGCCGAACGAGAATCGGAAGAAGTTCCGCAACGGGGACGCGTCGCCGCGCCGGGCCATGTCACAGTCCGTGCCCATGAGTACTGCGGCACCGAGGGGGAAAAGTCGGTCGTTGAGCTCCGCTGCGGTCAGCCCGTTAGGGAGCCTGCACCAATGGTAGAAGCCCCCGTCTCCTGAGAAGAGCTCCAGGCCCAGCTTGCTGAACGCATCACCGTAACGATCGCGCTGCTCCTTGTAGAAGGCAGGCACCGCCTGACGTGCCATGGCGACACGGTCCTTCTCAAACAGCTCGAGTGCATACAGCTGTGAGGGGTGTGAGACTCCACCCATTCCGAATGAGGAGAAGTTGCTCAGGATCTCGACGTGCTCTTTCGAACCGATGAGCCAGCCGATTCGAATGCCGGGCGACTGAAGCCCTTTGGTCGCGGCCCCGATCACCAGCAGGTCGGACTCGTCGATGTTCTTCACATACTTGAGTGCGCTCACCGGCGGGTCATGGAAGAACTCGTATGCCTCGTCGACCAGGACACCGGTGCCGCCAGATTCCGCGGCGGCCACGAGTGCCGCGAGATCCTCTTCAGATCGCGTGATACCGGTCGGGTTACACGGGTTGCTAAGCACGACCATCGACCGGCCTTCACCTGCCATGTAGTCGGCGACCGATGGAGCGAAGCCGTTCTCGACATTGCTGTCTACCAGTTCATAGCGTTTCCCCAACCGTTCCAGCATGTCGTAGTAAGGTGTGTACTCCGTCGATGCGATGCGGACCGTGATGTCCGGGTCGAGGAAGAGAAGCGAAGCGATGATGGCCGGGCGCCCCCCGGCGAAGACCATGACGTTCTCCGGATCAAGGTCGCACCCATACGCGTGGTTGTAGTATCCGGAAATCGCCTCACGCAGTGCAGGGAGTCCCCACGCCTTCGGGTACATGAGGTGTGTGGAGTCGATGTCCACAGAGGTCGGCATGGGTGGGCCGCCGGGGAGTTGCACCGTGCGTGGAAACCCCTGGCTCCACGGGTGGGTACCGGGCTCGCCCATGTACGTGCCGAACGCCTCCAAGAAGGCGTATAGGGTCTCGTAGATGCCCATGGGGCGGACGTACTTGAGTAGCGACATGAAACGAACGACTCCGGTGAGAATGCCATGGTGTGAAGGCCGGAAGGTTGTCGGGTTCACAGCGAGGAGCAAGCGTCGCATTTGGAGTTGGCGCTGTATGTTGTGGTCATGACATCTCTTCTGAGCGATGTGCGCAAAGCAGCACTCGTTGCCGGCCTCCTCGCCCTGGCTGTCTACGCGAATTCCCTCGGGAACGGCTTCGCGTACGATGACGCGCATATCATTCTGGAGAATACGGATCTCCAGAGCCTGGAGACGCTCCCGGGTGCGGTCTTCAAGCCTTATTGGCATGGGCACGATGAAGAAGTGCAGCTCGGGTTGTGGCGGCCTACAACGACGTTGGTTCTCGGGTTGGAGTATGCCATCGCAGGGGAGAACCCACTTCTGTACCACGCCGTAAACGTTGCCGGGCACGCGGTAGTGGCCGCCCTCGTCGTCCTAGTAATAGGCCAATTGGCGACCGTTCCGATCGCCCTGACGGCGGGCCTTCTGTTCGCGGTACATCCCGTTCACGTGGAGGCTGTGGCGAACGTGGTCGGCGGAGCCGAGGTGATGGCGACCCTCTTTGTGCTGCTTTCACTATTCGTCTACCTGAGCGGACCGAGTACCTGGCGTCGTGCGCTGGCAGTTGGGGGACTCTATGCCCTCGCTTTCGGGTCCAAAGAGAGCGCGGTGACCTTACCGGCTCTGGTGCTTCTGGCGGATGCGGCAAGGCACCGCATCGGGTTCGGGGACGTGCCTCGTTATCTCCGGGAAAGCTGGAGGAGCTACGCGGCGCTGGCCGCAGTGGCAGCTGTTATGCTCACCACTCGCGCTTCCATTCTTGGCTCGATCGCGAGTCCCGAGGCTGCGCTCGGGGGTGGGCTGCTCCGTGAGATCCCGAGGATCTGGACGTTGTCCGAGGTATGGAGCCACTACGTCCGTTTGATGGTCTTCCCGCTGGACCTGGCGTCGGACTATTCGCCATCGGTGATTCCGATTTCGATCTCTTGGCATGCGCTCAACACAGCCGGGGCCGTCCTGGCGTTAGCTCTGCTGGGTGGTGCGTTGGTCTTTTGGCGACAGCAGGACCTGAGCCCAAAGTCGGAGTCAGGCCGCCTCGTCGGGTTCGGTGTCGTGTGGTTTCTCCTTGCCGTGTCGCCCGTGGCCAACGTGGTCTTCCTTTCTGGTGTTCTGCTCGCGGAGCGGACCCTGTACCTGCCCTCCGTGGGAGCGGCTGCTGGGCTCGCGTGGCTCTTGGTTATGCTCGTGCGGCGGCGGCGTGAAGTGGGCCTAGTCGCGATTAGTGCCGTCGTCATCCTCATGGGCTTCAGATCCTGGACGCGTACGCCGACGTGGAAGGACGACGGCACCATGTTCGAGACGCTCATTGCCGAGTATCCCCACTCCGGGCGTTCGCAGTGGCTGATGGGTGACATCTACATGGCGCAGGGCAAGCAGAAGGAAGCGTTACGAGCGTACCGGGAGGCGATCCCGAACCTCGGTGCCCACTACGGCCTCACCACGCAGATTGCGCGCAAGCTCATGGGTGTCGGTAACCTGACGGGGGCCGCGAGGTTGCTGGAACAGGTTCGTGCCGAGGCCCCTGACTTCGGCACAGCTCCTGCGCTCCTCGGCGTCGTCTATTCCCAAATGGCCGACTGGGAAAATGCGGAGAACGCGTTGCGCGTCGCTGTCCGACTTCAGCCGGAGAATGTTGTTAGCCACCATCTCCGCGCCGGTGCTCTGACTCAGCTGGAGCGGTGGGACGAGGCTGCGGCCGAGCGGTGTGAGCTTATCGCACGAGGGGAGGATGTCTGGCAGCAGTGGACCGCCCTCGCGGAGTTGGAGACGCTGGCGGGGGACGCAATCGCGGCGATGGAGGCGCTGGACGCCGCCCGGGATCGGGCCGGATCGGACGAGGAGCGCGCGCAAATCGAAGCGTTTGCGGCGGAATTGGCAGCGCGTGACCCTGCGGGGGCCGTCGAAGGGGCGGCCCCGGTGTCACGGTGAACAGAACGTACGAGACCACTCGCTCCCGACGGTCTCGGGCCGACCGCTCTCACCGTCCGGTGCGGTGGGGACTCTTCTCCGTCGTGGTTGGCGCACTCGGTTTTGGAACGCCTTCCCAAGCCTCCGCGCAGGACAGTCTTACGGTTGCGATTGTGTGATCCGGAGGGTCCGTCCGTAAGGTGAGTCCGCTCCCTATGACCCCAGTCCGTCCAGGATCGCCTTAAGCGAGTCGCCGAGGGAGTTGTGCTCCACGATGACGTCGCGACACGCGGCGTCCTGAGTACGGAGCCGTTGTTCACGACCCTCCCAGACCGACACCGAGTCGTTATGCGCGTCGAAGTGCTTCATGTAGGTGTCGTACTCGGACCCGGGCACACCGCGTGGATCTAGCGCCTCGAAGCTGTCGACACGGGCGCGCATCTCGCCGATGCGCGCGTCGAAGGCTTGCAGCTCACCCTCGCCACTCGCCACCGAACGCCGGCACCGGTCGGCTGCGACTCGGGAGCGATAGATGCCGTCCCGTAGCCTGGTGATTTCCTGCCGTAGCCGCTGTTGCTCAAGGATGCGCTGGGCGCCGAAATACATGATCGCGGCCGTACTAATCGTGAGTACGATTCCGATCGCGAACTTCGCCTTGGTGCTCATCATGGGCGGTGGGTCACGATCTCGGTCATGATGCTTCGACGGTGAAGCTGAACATCATTCCGGCGTGCAAGTGCTCGGCGATGTGGCAGTGCACCATCCATTCGCCCGGGTTCGACATCTCGACCAGGAAGTCCATGGTCGACCCCACCGGCACGATCGCCGTGTCTTTCCACACCAGGTTGTCACTCTCCACACCATCCTTGTTCAGGACGAGGAAGCGCTGACCGTGGATGTGGATGGGGTGGTTCATTGGGTGAAACGCATCGGGCGTGTTGAAGACCCTGATCTTCACGACGTCCCCGACGCTGAAGTTCCAGTGGATGTCTCCGTTTTCCGCTCCGGTCTTCCGGTCCTTCAGAATCCAGGTCACCTGCTCGCCAGTCGACAGCCAATTCATCATCGGCATGCCGTCGTTCCATTCAATGGGCGGAAAGAAGAGCGTATCCGATTCCATCTGTATAACGATCGAGTTGGGTAAGTCCTGAATACGGACTGTCGTCTCCAATTCGTGGTCGGGGGCGCGGCCGAAGTACTGCCGAAATCGATCGATGTCCGCCACGACATCATCGTGCTCGCGGAGTTCTTCGAACGCCTCAGAGATCGCGGGATCCGCAGCTTCGTCCGAAACGGTGACGATGGAGAGAGTGTCGACATGCGGGTAGAAGGTCCCGCGGAAGTGGTCGATCGCTTGGATCGTGTTCGAGATCGCGACTTCGCCTGGATCGTCGAAGCGAACATCGACGACGTACCGCTCTGCCGGAGCGATCACGACAGAAGGAATCCATTGCTCTCGCTCGTACCGACCCACATCTGAGGCGACGATCTTCACCGGGTTCCCGCCGAAGGTGACGTTGAAGGTGCGAGTGTTTGCCACGTTGGTCAGGTAGAAGCGGACCACCTCGCCCTTCTTCGCATCGAGGCGGTAGTCCGTCTCTCCGTTCACCATCATGACGTTGCCGAAGCGCCCCATGAGCGCGTGCGTGGGCGCGCTGTCTCCCCACGGGATCGCGCCCTGGTCGTCCATGAGCATGTCGTCGAGGACGAAGACTTCCTCGCGGTGCGCGGGTCCGTAGTAGTCAGGATCGGGCGATGTGACGAGCAGGTTTCCGAAGAGCCCTAGGTCCTGCTGGACGTCTTCGCGCACGTGCGGGTGGTACCAGAACATGCCTGCGTCAGGGACGTGCACCTCGTAGGTGAAGCTCTCGCCACGTTCGATCGCGGATTGTGTCACCCCGGGCACGCCATCGAAGCGGTTGTCGATTCGGATGCCGTGCCAGTGGATCGTCGTGGGCATCTCGATCTCATTGGTGACACGGACGATGATCGTGGCGTCCTTCTCCGCCTGGATTAACGGACCGGGATACTGGCCGTTGTAGCCGAACATGATCATCTCGTGACCATTGAGGGTGCGGCGGACCATGGATACTGAGATGTCGAGTGTGTCTCCGCTCGCCATCGGGACCAGTTCGGAGGGCCGGGCCTCTGGGAGCATTGCAGGGTCCATGCCCATTCCCGGCATGAACGGCCCTACGATTGGCACCGCGTTCTCGAGCCCCGGCAGCATGGGCATATTCGGGTCCATGGGGACCATTCGCCAACCGCCATCCATGGTCATGCCGCGCATGTCGTGCTGCGCTGCAATTGGGGCGGGGACGGTCGCGATCAGCAGAGCGAGAAGCCACCTTGTTGCACGCCAGTTCATCGAGATCGGGTCCTCCGGTGTCATGTAGGGACCGAGAAGTTGGTTGGGCGGGGCGGGCACGGGCAAGCGCTTACAAGGCACAAGGATCGGGATGAGAGACAGGGACGCCAAAGGGACCGACATGGACACCGGGGAGCGACCGTTTCTTCCGGTCATGCTTCTGCTCTTCGTGGGGAGTGGCTGTGCCGCGCTCGTCTATGAGATCGTTTGGTTCCAAATGCTCCAGCTCGTCATTGGCTCGACGGGTGTGTCGCTCGGCGTGCTACTGGGCGCGTTTATGGGTGGCATGTTCTTGGGCAGCTTGCTCTTGTCGCGTTATGTGCCGGAGGATCGCCATCCGTTGAAGGTGTATGCGGCGCTCGAGCTCGCGATCGGTGCGTTCGGACTGTTGCTGCTCGTGCTCATACCGCTGGTGGGCAGCGGATACGTCGCTGTCGTACCGAGCGGCTTCGCATCGGTGCTCTTCCGCGGGCTACTTGCTGGTCTCCTCCTGATTCCACCTACGCTCTTCATGGGTGCGACGCTGCCTGCCATCTCGCGGTACGTGAGCGCTACGCCCATTGGCGTGTCATGGATGGGTTTCTTCTACGGAGGTAACATCGCTGGCGCTGTGGCCGGGTGCCTCTTGGCCGGCTTCTATCTGTTGCGGGTGCACGACATCGTGTTTGCGACGACCGTCGCTTTTGGATTGAACTTGGCGGTGGCCGGGCTCGCGTATGGGCTGTCTCGCGTGGTGCCTTATTCGCCCCCGTCCCGTGAGCGAAGCGCGGAGAAGGAAGGGGCTGGGAGCCCGGAGCCCGAGGGCTCCTCCGTCTTTGTGCCGCGCCATCGCGCCGTACTCGTCGCGATTGGGCTCTCGGGTCTCACCGCGCTCGGCTCTGAGGTCGTGTGGACCCGCCTAATGGCGCTCACACTAGGCGCCACGACGTACACGTTCTCCATCATCCTCGCGGTCTTCCTGGCCGCGTTGGGTGCAGGGAGCGCGCTTGGGTCCTACGTGGCACGCTCGACGCCGAACGCACGAACGGCCTTCGCGTTCTGTCAGGTCGGGGCCCTCGTGGGCATCGCGTGGACCGCTCATGCGATCTCTCAACAGCTGCCGTTCTGGCCCGTCAACCCGTCCATCGCGAGCGAGGCGAGCTTCGTCTTCCAACTCGATTTGGCGCGGACTTTATGGGCGCTTGCTCCGGCGCCCTTTTTTTGGGGCGCGAGTTTTCCGCTAGCTGTCTCGGCCATCGCGGAGAAAGACCAAGACCCAGGCGCTTTGATGGGCGGCGTTTATGCCGCCAACACCATCGGGGCGATTGTCGGGGCGCTGGCCTTCAGTGTTGTGGTAGTGCCGTGGTTGGGTTCGCAGAACGCCCAACGCGTCCTGATCGGTTTGGCAGCTGTGGCGGCAGTGACGCTCTTCATGCCGCTCGTGCTCAAGAAGAAGACTGGGCCTGTTTGGCTCGGGGCAGGGGTGATCGTCGCGTTCTTACTCCTCACTGGGGTCACCCAGATCCCACCGGTGCTCGTCGCGTACGGTCGTTATGCTCCGACGTACGACCCGCCTAACACGCTCTATATGGGAGAAGGACGCAATTCCTCGATCGCGGTCACCGAACTTGGCAACGGACTGCGGAATTTCCATGTGGGCGGAAAGGTCGTGGCTTCTACAGAACCACAGGATATGCGCCTCCAGGGGATGCTCGGGCACTTGACGGCCATGCTGCACGACGACCCCAAGACCGTGCTCATCGTGGGCTTCGGGGCAGGCGTGACGGCGGGAACGTTTGTCGCGCACCCCGGCATCGAACGAATCGTGATTTGTGAAATCGAACCGCTCATCACGGATGTGTCATCGCAGTACTTCTCTGAGGCCAACAACGACGTGCTCTCCGATCCTCGCGTGGAGGTCATCCACGACGACGCCCGGCATTTCTTACTCACAACCGACGAGAAGTTCGACCTCATCACGTCCGATCCCATTCATCCGTGGATGAAGGGTGCGGCCGCCCTGTACAGCGCAGAGTACTTCTCACTCGTCCAGGACAGGTTGAACGATGGTGGTGTGGTCACGCAGTGGGTGCCGCTCTACGAGAGCACGGAGCCAGCTGTGAAGAGTGAAATGGCGACCTTCTTCGAGGCTTTCCCCGACGGGACTGTTTGGGGAAATACCTACGAAGGCGCAGGCTACGACGTGGTGATGGCTGCTCGAAAGGGCGGTCTCGAGATCAACGTGGTGGACTACGTGAACCGGCTGATGTCGCCCGATCATTCTTCTGTGGCGATGTCTCTGGCACAGACGGGCTTTCCGCGTGCCATGGATCTACTCACCACATATGCCGCCGACGCGTACGACCTAGCGGATTGGTTAGCCGACGCCGAAGTGAACCGCGATCGCAATCTGCGATTGATGTATCTGGCCGGGCTCGGGCTCAACGAGTACGTGGCCGGCGACATCTATCGTGAGGTGCTCGACCGTCGGCGTTTTCCGGATCACATCTTCACTGGGCCAGCCGACCGGGTGGGATTCTTGCGCAATTTGATGGGATATTAGAGCGAGCTAGTTCCCGTAGCCGTATGCAGCGCAGTTTTCCTGCTGCAGCGCACCGTGTCCTGCCATCGTGTGCATCATGCCGCTGCGGGACAGACCGCGGAAGACGACCGGCCCCGACCACATTGGGGCCTCTGGGTCATCGGCCTCTTCGAGGGTGATCACCACGATGAACTGGTTCCAAGCGACGGAGCCGGACGCCTGGAAGTTCTGGTCGAGGGTCCCTAGCCGAGAGATTTCATCCAGGTCAGGCGTGGTGACCCATGCCACAAGGTGTCCGTACCGCGGAGCGCGCATGCGTCGGATGGTCACCCCTAGGTTGTACTGATAGCGACCGTTTGCATCGAGCTGGACCGAAAAAGGCGATGAAGAGGCGACCGTCACATCCACCATTCCTTTGGCGAGTCCGGTGCCCGGAATGTTACGCGTTGTGAAGAGTTCGATCGCGTAGTATTCCGGTCCGATAGCCCCGCAGAAAGCGGGCTGAGCGGAAGTCGCCGCCGTTGGCGTGGCGCCTAGAAGGGCGAGAAGTGCGAGGATCGGAGGGCTCAACGTTGTCTTCTTCAGTTTGATGCAATGGTGGCACTGGCTGGACCCGGGGTGTCCAAGCTATTTGTGGAGCGTAACTCAGGGCCCTTTGGCCCGACAAGTGTGAACAGAACCGGGGGGTTGAAATGGGCCGGAAGATCGGAGCTGTCGTTGCCGGCGTCGCTGTCTTGGGTGTCGTGGTATTTGCGCTGCAGTGGGCGGGCGGTCTGATCCATCCGCTTCCACCGGGCGTTGACCCCATGAATCCCGACGACCAGGCCGCCTTCACCGCACATCTTGCGACAATGCCGTTCGCCGCCTGGGCACTGGCTTGGGGTTCCGAGATTCTAGGTGCTTTTCTCGGGGCTCTAACGGCGGGTAGAATCGCCGATTCGAAGAAGAAGTGGTTCTCAGCCGGGATGGTCCTGTTGGCCGTAGCCGCGAGTGTCAGCAACTGGGTCGCCTTCCCCTACCCTGTATGGTTCACTGTCGGGCAGCTGGTCGCATATCCTTTCGCCTTCTTGGCCGCCACGAAGTTTCTCCCCCCCATCAATCCTTACGAAGGCGTTTAAATGAGCGACAGCGCGCATAGATCCGTTCAGGCTACGGGCCTCCCCGACCCGATTGGGCCGTACTCACCAGGCATGATTTTTGACCGGCTCGTCATCGTGTCGGGGCAGGGGGCTACTGATCCCTCCACCGGCAAGCTGGCGGGTGCTGACGTTGAGGCGCAGACGCGCCAGGTCTTCGAGAACATCAAGGCGATCCTGGAAGCCGCAGGATCGGACCTCTCCAGGGTGCTGCGGTGCGGCGTTTTCCTGGTCGATCTGAGGGACTTCGAGAAGATGAATGCGGTCTATGTTGAGGTCTTCGGGGATCACCGACCGGCGAGGACGACTGTGCAGGTCGCCTCCCTTCCCGACGTCGGTCTCCGCGTCGAAATCGACGCGATCGCTTATAAGGATTAGGTCGGCGTCCCCGGGTTCTTCAGCAGCGTCAACAACATCTTAAAGCGCCCGGCCCCGATCAGTGCGTGGGGGGGCGCCGACGGTAGGCACAGTGTCCCCCCGGCGATCTCCACCGTTACTTCACCTTTGCGGATCTGCACGGTCGCGTCGATTGCTCCGATAGACCCTCGCCCGCATCGAATGCGAAGAGTGTCATTACACCGCCCGGTTGGTACTCGATCAGGCGAGCGAGTTCGGTCGGCTCGGACAGCGGTTCTTCGGACTGGGGTGCGCTTCCTGTGCGATGGAGAGGTGGCGCTCGAGAACGACCCGCATGCGGAGCGCTCTCCTGACGACGACGTCTGGCTCGGACTCTGGCATCGTTTCGTATGCGACCTAGGTGAACATCTCGATCCATCGATCGAAGTGCATTGAGTTGAAGGAAAAGCTCACCAGTCTATGACATACATCATACGGAGATGATGAATAGACGTCGGAGAATGATCTCCGCCGAGCGGGGCACAAGAAGAGGACCGCCCCAACACGTGGAGCGGCCCTCAGCACTGCGTGTCCCTAGACTCGGTCAGTCACTGATCGGGCGCTTCACGACCGGATTATCCCAGTCCTGGGCGGACGAGATGTTTGGCATGCCCCAGTGCTCGCCATTCCAGCCTTGGAAGCCGTCCATCTTGAAGGTCCACAGACCGGTCGACATGTCGGAGATGACGATCAGCCCATCTTCGTTGCGGACATCGATTCCGAAGGCGCCGTTGAACATGGCGCTGCGAATGGGATTCTTCGGTCCGATATACGTGTCGTAGTACCCCGAGCTCACCGGGTTCACGGGATCTTGGAGATTGAAGATCTGCAGACCGTCCAGATACCCGGACACGAAGATGTAGGGCCAACGCACCTCGTGGTTATGCACCAGATTCTTCCAGTCGGCCGTGAAAGCTGAGATGGGTGACCGAATATTAGTCACCTCGCCCTCTAGGGCGGGCTGCAGGTCGAAGATGCGGAGCGGGGCGTACTGATACTCAGTCTCCGCGATCACGTAGCGCCCGTCTGGACTCGGCGTGAACGTGTGGCCGTACGTAACGCCGCTGACGCCCGTAAGCGTGATGCGCAGTTCGGGGTTCGTGACATCGGAAACGTCGTAGATGTAGTAGCCACCCGTACCGCCACCGTAGAAGCGGTCTTCACCCGTGTCCGGCTGGTATCCCACATAGAAGTCGTGGTACCCGCGGGAGTCGCCGCTGCCAGCAGAACTCTCGGGGACTGGGACCATACCGACCCGAGCGTTCTCTAGGTCGCCGTCTACGATCATCCCGAGGTCGTACACGAGGGCACCGGGCGCGCGGGCCGTCGTGAAGAGGTAGACCCGATCGTTCGAGTGCTTGTAGATGAAGATGTTGTGGAAGCCACCGGGCATTTCGGGCTCTCGGATCCGAGCGACCTCACGCACCGTCGACGGATCTGGAAGTCCGGTGACGTCGAGGATGACAGCACCGAGGTCGTTGTCCGGTCCGCCGCCAAACTGCAACGACTGTACCAGGTAGTACCGGTCGTTCCACTTGAAGTGCTTCACATCCATGCCGCCGGTGCGCTGGTGGAGATCTTGATTCTCGATTCTCCACTCGTAGAGCAGGACCGGGTTCTCAGGATCTGCCAGGCTGATGATGTCCGTGCCCTTCGGCCCGTCGAATCCGTAGACCATCCGGGAGACATATGCGTAGGGGCGGTCCATCTCCTGCTCAAGATCCATGTCCGCGACGGAGAGGCGATGCCCCAGCGGCAAATGCCCCAGTACCTCGATGTTGTCGCTTCCGCGATTCGCGGGACTCCATGGGACCTGCTGCGCGGCTGCGGCTGGAGCCGTAGCTGCGATGGCGGCGAATAGGACGAACAAGCGCTTCAATGACATGCGGCACCTCTGTGCAAAGTTGTCTCAGGTGGACGAAGATGAAGCCCATCCGGCGGAATCGCTAGAGAGCGGGTCCTCTTGTCTTGTCCCAGCTAGGGGAGCAGACTGGCCCTCTCAACCCATCTGGAGGATCTCATGCGCCGCGCCCTTTTTTTCGGACTCACTTTCGTTCTGAGTAGTGGTCTGGATACCACATCCACATCAGCTCAGACCGTCGACCCATCCGTCTTCTCCGACCTCGAGTACCGCATGGTCGGTCCGTATCGCGGCGGACGTTCCACCGCGGTGACCGGATTCACAGCCGACCCGGATCACTGGCTGATGGGCACGACCGGCGGCGGAATGTGGGAGTCCACTGACAACGGTGTGACCTGGGCCAACATCTCGGATGGGTTCTTTGGCGGGTCGATTGGGGCTGTGAGAGTGGCCGAATCGGACGCGAACGTGATCTACGTGGGTCAGGGATCTGTCGATGTGCGCGGCAACACGTCTCACGGTAGAGGCATGTGGAAGTCGATGGATGCGGGGCGCAGCTGGGACTTCATGGGGCTTCCGGAGGCCGGTCAGATTGGGCGGATCGAGGTGCATCCGAGCGACCACGACCTGGTCTATGTGGCCGCGCTCGGACACGCGTTCGGAAAGAACCCGGAGCGGGGAATCTTCCGCTCCCGCGATGGTGGTGAGAACTGGGAGCACGTCCTGGCACTGAACGACTCGACGGGTGCGTCGGACCTCACCATGGACCTCACGAACCCGCGCATACTCTATGCGGGCATGTGGCGGGGCGAACGGAAGCCGTGGGCCATGATCTCGGGTGCAGAGGAGGGCGGTGTCTATAAGTCCACCGACGGTGGAGATACGTGGGAGAAGCTCGCTGGCGGGTTGCCCGAGGGCGTGGTGGGGAAGGTCGGAGTGACGGTCTCACCGGCGATGCCGGATCGGGTATGGGCCATCATCGAAGCCGAACCCGACGGCGGTGTGTACCGCTCGGACGACGCCGGTGCGAGTTGGACACGTACCAATTCGGACAACAACCTCCGGCAACGTGCCTGGTACTACACACACGTGCAGGCGGACCCGAAGGACCCCAACACGGTCTACGCGCTGAACACGAGCCTGTACCGGTCTGTTGATGCGGGCACGACGTGGGAGGTCATCAATGTCCCCCACGGAGACGTCCACGATCTGTGGATCCACCCCAATGATCCGGACCGCATGGTCGTAGCCGATGACGGCGGTGGCCAGGTGACGGTGAACGGCGGCACAAGTTGGTCGACCTATTTCAACCAGGCGACGGCCGAACTGTACGATGTGGTGGTCGACAACGCTTTTCCCTATCGGCTTTACGGCGCTCAGCAGGACAATACGACGATTTCGGTGCCAGGTTGGTCGGACACCAATACGCTCTACCCGAAGCAGCATTGGCTCAACGTCGGGGGGTGTGAGACGGGCCCGGTGGCGATGGATCCGGACCGTCCTAGCATCGTTTATGCGGGTTGTTACGGCGGGGTTATGGACCGCTATGACCTCGAGTCTGGGCAGCGTCGCAACATCATGATCTATCCACAGCTCCAGCTCGGTATGGCGACGCGGGATCTCATCCACCGCTTCCAGTGGGTGTCCCCGATGGTGGTCAGCCAGCACGACGCCACGACGATCTACCATGGTTCCCAGTACGTGAACCGGTCGCGCGACGAAGGACTCACCTGGGAGACGATCAGCCCGGACCTCACGACGAACACTCCAGAGCATCAGGATCAATCCGGTGGGCCGATCAATGCAGACGTCACGGGCGTCGAGATCTACAACGTGGTGTTCTCGCTCGCTGAGTCGCCGTTCGATGCTGACGAAGTCTGGGCCGGCAGCGACGATGGCCGCCTCCACGTCACCCGGGACGCCGGAGCCACGTGGACGGAGATCACTCCGCCCGGAATGCCGCAGTACGGCACGGTGGATGAGATCGAGCTGTCTGCGCATGCACCCGGCCGGGCTTACGTGGCTGTGCAGCGCTACCGGCTCGACGACTTCGCTCCGTACATTTTCCGCACGGACGATTACGGCTCGTCGTGGGCGCTCGCCACGGACGGTCTTCCTGGCGACTTCCCGGTCCGCACGGTTCGTGAAGACGCTGAGCAAGAAGGTCTACTCTTCGCGGGCACCGAGTACGGCCTCTTCGTGTCGTTCAACGGCGGCCGTGCATGGCAGAGCTTCCAACAGAATCTGCCCATCACTCCGGTGTCGGGGATGAGGGTGGCACACAACGACCTCATTATCTCGACCCAGGGGCGATCATTTTGGATCCTGGACGACATCAGCCCGCTTCGTGAGCTGATCGCAGCGGTAGGTGCAGGCGCGCACCTCTTTAAGCCCCGAGACGAGTACCGGCTTACGAATGTGGGCCCGACGTTCTTGGCTGAGTTGGCACCTGAGCCCCGCCCAGCCGGCGCACAGCTCCACTATTGGCTGGGTGAGGGACACGAGGGTGATGTCCGCATCGACGTCGTGGACGCGCGCGGCGAGATCGCCCACACATTTGCGACCGACTCCACGACGCTTGAAGAGACGGAAGGGCAGGAGATCTCGGCCGAGTCCGGGCTGCACCGCGTCGCATGGTCGATCTTCTACCCGCCTCCGCACCTTCCCGAGGGTGCAGTGATCTGGGGTTACTCCGGTGGCGTCGTGGCACCTCCGGGCGACTACACGGTCCGTATGACAACTGCGGCTGGAGTCCAAGAACAGACGCTCCGCCTACTCCCCGATCCGCGAATTCCAGAGGTCACGACTGCGAGTTATGCCGAACAGTTCCAGGCTGCGATGGTGGTCCGAGATTCGATCAGCTCCATAGCACGGGCGATCGACGATCTTGCCGCAATCCGCGACCAGGTGGGCGGCGTGATGGACCGTGCGGAGTCGGCTGGGCAGGGGGACGCGCTGCGGGCACTCGCGGACACGCTGGACGAAAAGACGACCGGCGTGACCGAAGACCTCATGCAAACGAAGAACCGGTCGGGTCAGGATCCGATCCGGTTCCCGCCACGGCTCGACAACCAGTGGCTGGAGCTGTACGGCCGCATCACCGGCACGGACGGATACATCTCCGGCGGAGCCGAGGGTGCGCCCCATGAGGGGACAATGGAGCGGTTGGAGGACTTAACCGGCGAATGGGACGTGATTCGCACGCGGTACATCGATTTGCTCGAGAACGAACTCAGGCGATTCAACCAGATGGTTGAGCAGCTCGGCCTGCCGGCCGTCGTGCTACCCACGAGGACGCGCATCATCAGCTGACGGCGTTGTGAGCCATCATAAAAAAGAGGGGCCAGGCAGTGACTGCCTGGCCCCTCTTTCGTCCGACGAATTACCAGCCGGGTGCTACCAGGGATTTGCGTAGTAGCCGTCTTGCTGGAGCAGTACGAAGGCTGTCATTGCGGAGAGGGCCACCTGAGCGCCGTTGACCAGTCGGTCGGTCGGGATGCCGCGCGAGGCTGCCGTTTGGCCGCACAGGATCACTTCGGTACCGAACGCCATCATCTCTGACAGGAGCTCAGCGTTCGGGTTCGCCGTCCCGTGGCGCTCCCGATACGCTGCGTCATTGATGAGATCCCATCCTGCCGAGCCGTGGATGACGATGGCGGTGCGGATGTTCTCGCGCGGCACGCCGGCCTGGGCATGCATGTTGATGAAACGGGCCACGCTGTTGAAGACCACGTTGAGTTCGCCCTGATCACCCGTCGAGGCTTCGAACGCGACCTTGTACTCTCGATCCGCCGGGGTGGGGATCTCCGCATTGATGGCGAAGACGGCGCCTCCCGAGTGGATTGCGGGCCCGGCCTGGCTGGTCTGCTGGGCCGAAATGGGAATCGCGAAGACGAGAAGTGCGAAAGCTAGAAGACGTCGCATGGGATTCATGAGTTCGGGTTCGTCGATGCCGGCGCGGATAGTAGGCCGAGAATACAAAAGGGGCGACCGCGTCAGCGGCCGCCCCTTCGGCGTTACTGAGGGAGTCGAGCCTACCTGCGCTCGGCCGCCCACTCGTCTTTGAGAATCCGCACCGTGCTGTCCATTTCCTGACCGTCTACGGTCAGGACGACACGGTACTCACCCGCCGGCGCTTCATTGACCTCGAAGCGAGTCCGGTCCGGACCGCCTCGGCCCCGGCCGAAACCACCGCGTCCGCCGCCCTGGTTCTGGCCACGGGCCACTTCCTGCTCGGCCTCGCTGCGCTCACGACGGCTCGTCATGTCCCACATGATCTCGTGGAAGCCTGCTTCGGTCTCACCTTCCAACTCAGCGATCATCACGGTGCTACGGTAGATGGACACCGAGACGTCGGTCGCCCCGCTGCCGAGGTAGTAACCGAGCGTCGAGCCGGAAGGCTCAGACTCACCGTCGAAGTTGGAGTAGCTGCGGTTCATCCGGTCTGACGCGACGTAGCGCACTTTGTCTTCCGGATCGAAGAGATGTGCCTGCGCGGTCATGTTCATCGAGTTCACCTGTGAGAGCTCGCTGACGTCCGCGATGTAAATACCGCGGCCGTGTGTGCCGACGACCAGGTCGTTCTCACGAGTGTGGATCTTGATGTCGTGGACGGGCACGGTGGGCATGTCACCCTTCATGCTCTGCCAGTTCATGCCACCGTCGAGTGACGCATGCACCTGAAGGTCCGTTCCCACGAAGAGCAGGTTCGGGTTTTCGTAGTGTTCGATGACCACGTTCACGGACGACTCAGGCAGGTTGGACGAGATGTCTGTCCATGACTCACCGAAGTTGGAGGTCTTGTAGACGTAGGCACCGAAGTCGTCGTTCCGGAGGCCGCTGAACGAGACGTAGGCCGTACCGAGTTCATGGTGTGACGCTTCAACACGGGTCACCCAGTACTCTGGGTTGTTCGGGATGTTGTCCGTAACGTCGGCCCAGTTGTCACCGCCGTCCTGTGTGACCTGAACGTTACCGTCGTCCGTTCCGGCCCAAATGAGTCCTGCTTTCAAGATGGACTCGTCAATCGTCGTGATCGTGCCGTACTGGATGTTGCCGTCGCCGCCCTTACCGGTGGTAAGGGTGACCGGGTCGTTCTTGGACAGGTCAGGGCTGATGACTTCCCATGTCTCACCGCGGAATGGCGAACGCATGAGCTTGTTGCCTGCATGGAAGACCACGTCGCAGTTGTGTGGGGAGACCATGATGGGCGCCATCCAGTTGTAGCGCATGTCGGCGTCCTGATGACGGATGCCCTTCGACTCACCGGTTTCGAGGTCGAGACGGGAAATCGGGCCGAACTGCGACTCGTTGTAGAGGAAACGGCCCTCACACCAGTCGAATTCGTTGAACATCCCGTCACCACCACCCACGCGGCTCCAGTCCTCGAGCCGAACCGGGCCACCGGCGGGGTTCGTGTTGTACGCCATGGCCGACCCGTTGTCCTGCAGGCCGCCCGCGACGCGGTAGGGATACGAGTTGTCGAGCCCGATGGCGTAGAACTGAGCCAAGGACTGGAAGTCCGGGTGGTACCAGTTCTCGCCCGCATCGTAGGTGACGCCCATTCCGTGGTCGTAACCGAGAATCATGTGCTCGGAGTCGTTCGGGTTGATCCACAGGGCGTGGTCGTCGCCACCGATGTTGCCGAAGGCACGACGCTCCCACGTCTCGCCACCGTTCGACGTTCCCCACGATGAAGCGGATAACACGTATGCCTTATCTGCGTCATTGGGATCGACGATGACCTGGCCGTAGTAGTAGGCCGGCCCGCCACCCACGTTGCCGCCTTCTTCGGAAGCGCGCTCCCAGGTCAGCCCCGCATCGTTCGAGCGATATACCTCACCACCGATCATGCCCCGTGACGACTCGTGGTTGAGGAGCTCCTCACGACGGTCCTCATCCGACATGTCCGCCTTATTGGCGTTCTCGATGGTCGCGTACAGGATGTTCGGGTCCTTGTCATACACGTCGATGCCGATGCGGCCGAGCATGCCTTCCGGCAGCCCCGCGCCGATCTGGATCCAGTTGTCGCCACCGTCTGTGGTTTTGTAGACGCGGGAACCGGGCCCGGCCAAGTCGAACGTGTAGGGAAGACGCACCTTGTCGTAGGTCGCGGCGTACAGCGTGTTCGGGTCCGCGGGGCTCATGACGACGTCGACCACACCAATCGTGCGGCCCTCGACGTCAGGTGCGAGGACCTGATCCCAAGAGCGACCGCCGTTGGTCGTCTTGTAGAGACCACGCTCGTCGTTTTCAGAGTAGAGCTTTCCGAGTGCCGCAGCATAGACGACATCCGGGTTGGTGGGGTGCACGACGATCCGGCCGAAATGGTGCGACTCGGGCAGGCCCACGTTGGTCCACGTGTCGCCGTAGTCCGTCGACTTGTACATCCCGTTGCCCCAGTAGCTGGAGCGTGAGTTGTTGCCTTCGCCGGATCCCAGGTAGAGAACGTTCGAGTTCGTCTGGGAGACCGCGATGGCTCCAATGGAGAAGACATCGGCTTGGTCCGCGAAGAGGACGTCGAAGCTGATGCCTCGGTTGTTCGTCCTCCACAGGCCGCCCGACGCGGTCGCGATATAGAACGTGTGCGGGTCGTCCGCTGGGACCGCGATGTCGACGAACCGCCCACTCTGGCGGGTCGGGCCGATCTCGCGGTATTCAGTTGCGGCGATTATCGCGTCACCCATGTTCTGAGCTTCGAGCGCGGGGGTGGCGGGAATGGAAACGGCCACGAGCGCCCCAAGGGCCAGGGCGTGGCGAAGGTGTCTCATGTGTCTAACTCCGTGTTCAGCGTGCTGAACTGGAAAAGGCGGTCTGTCCGCTCAAAGTCGGTACTGTGTCGGTACTTGAGAGGACAGCAGGCTAGGCACGGATGTTGAGGTGGGCAAGCCGGGCTGGGGATGTCGTTGATGTGCTAGATGGCGTAATCTCGGGTTGTTGCCGGGCTGTGGACCGAGTACATCGCGCATGTTGCGGGCGATGCAGAGCCGACGATTCGCATCCAGGGTGCGTTGGCCCCTCGGTATGCCGCTACCGACCGAACAGATCAAGCTGAATTGCTGTACCGAGCAGTTCTCCGTCCCCCCTAATGGACCTCGAAGACTCGCGCGGGAGGGAGCGCGATGCCCCGCGTCGCCCGGACCTGGGCGCAGGACGTTGTTACTGAAGCGCGGGAGTTTCTGAGGGGACGCTGGGACTCAGTACACTTTCGAGCGTGGCGATGAGCCGGGAGCGTAGTGCCTCGGCGCGCGCTGCAAGGGCTCGCTGGCGCGATTGGTACTCGCTGCGCCCTTCGGGGGTCTCTACCCGCACCGGCTCGAAGCCGAGACTGCTCAGGTCGTAGGGAGTGGCCTGCATATCGAGCACCCGCAGCTCCGTCGCGAGTTCGAAGCTGTCCCAGAGGAGGTCGCTTCCGATCCACGGCATGGAAGCGTAAGCCCATCGATAGAGATCCATGTTGGCATGGATGCAGCCAGGCTGTTCCATCTCGTGACGGGTCTTCCACTCTAGATCGATGCGGTTGAGCGGCTTCGCTTCCGGCGCGAAGAAGCGGAATGCGTCGAAATGGCTGCACGCTACCGGCCGACTCTCTACGAAGGCATCCACTTCCTTTTGCGGAAGCCTGAGTGGCGCGATCTCGGCGTGCCGGATGTCGTGGCCCCGGTACACCATGGCCCACTCGTGCACCCCGAAGCAGCCAAAGTTCGGCGGCTTTTCTTGAGTTGCTTCGAGCACATGGAGGTTCTCGCGTAGCGCCTCCATCTGTACCTCGGTCAGAGCGCTCGGGTCACGTCGGATGGCGCCGTCGTCGGTCCGGTATGCGGGGGCGGTGAAGCGCTCCCTTGCTTCGGGAGAATCCGCGATCGCTTCACCCGTGTTTGGGTGCCAAGCCTCGAGCTTGGCTGCCGAGTACATGTAGTACTGGAAGAGGAAGTCGTAGACCGGGTGTTTCTCCCGACGAGACCGACGCTCTTTGTGCGGCCCGGTCCAAACGCGGACTCGAGCGCGATGCGCACGGGCGCGTGCGATCCATGTCGGGGCCGTCAGCACAGCCGGTTCAGTAAGGTGGACATCGTGCATGCCACACGCTCGGCGGTTTGTAGGGGGGTGTCCAGGGGGTTACGCTGGCACGCACCCGCAACAGAACTTGGAGTCGCCGTTGATCTCGTTAGCCGGAAAGACCGCCATCGTAACCGGAGCCGCCCGCGGCATCGGTGAGTCATGCGCCCGCGCGTTCGCCGGACACGGCGCCCGTGTCGTCATGTCCGATATCCTAGAGGACAGGTGTACCGAGGCGGCCGCCTCCATCAGTCGAGACACGGGGGTGGAGACGCATGTCGTTCGTGCCGATGTGAGCGAGGAAGCCGATTGCGAGGCTCTGCTGGCCGCTTGCATCGATCAGTTTGGACAGTGCGACATCCTCCTGAACAATGCCGGTATCATCGCGGCGGGTTCGATTCTGAACGCCTCGACCGAAGACTTCGACCGGGTTCTGGCCGTGAATCTCCGTGGGCCGTTCCTCCTGAGTCGGGCGGTCGCCAACCACATGGTGGAACGAGGCATCAAGGGCACGATCATCAACATGTCGTCCACCAATGCCGTCGTGACGATTCCCGATCAGCTCCCCTATGCGACATCCAAGGGTGGCGTCCAGCAGCTGACCAAGGTCATGGCGATGGAGTTGGCCGCGCACGACATCCGCGTGAATGCCATCGGTCCGGGGTCGATCTCCACAGACATGCTCAACACCGTCATGGAGGACGATGAAGCGCGGCAGCGGATTCTGTCCCGCACTCCGTTGGGTAGGGCAGGAGATCCGGCTGAGGTCGCCTCGGTCGCGGTATTCCTGGCGAGCGACTATGCCTCGTACATGACCGGCCAGACGATCTATCCGGATGGCGGACGGCTGTCGCTCAACTACACGGTGCCGCTGCGCGAAGACGACTGAGGGCGGCCCCGCTCTCGCGGAACCGCCCTCTCACCGGGCCGGTTGGACGACGGCCTTTCGGCCGCCGTCCGCTCACCAATTAGTAGCCGCCGTCCTCCGAGATCGGCGTCGTGCGCTCCGTCCCGTCTGCGTCCAAGTCGTTCCAGTTCAGGATTGCGTTGAAGCCCAGGAAGAACGTCCCCTGAGTCTGCCAACGCCAGAACGGGCGGATCGCGAAGCTGACCACGTGTCCGTCACCGATCTTCGAGTCGACGACCTGTGGCGTTCCGGCGATTCCTTCGGCGCCAGCGAGCGCACCGGAGAGGAGGATCTGATCCGGGTCGCTCGGGAAGCGCATGATGACGCGGTTGTTGGCCGCACTCGCGCCGCCACCGCCACGTCCAAAGCCGCCAAAGCCGCCCCTGCCACCACCACCTGTAGCGCGGCCAGCGGCCTGCTCCGGATCGTCGATGTCAGACAGCCGCGGGCGTGAAGCCATCGGGTTGATACCCTGCCACGGATTCGAGAAGCCACCCGCGGCACTACCGAAGACCAGATCGCCCTTGAAGTAGACCGGCAGCTGTTCGTCGTCGTACCCGTAGGCGATCGGACTGGTCATGTCCGCGAACAGGCCGCGATGTACCGAGCCTGGTGTCACGAGCCCTTCGGGCCGCGTCAGGTTCAGCCCAGGTGCGACGCCGAACTCTGGCATGATCGTCGCTGTGGACCCCTCGACCAGGAGCAGCCCGCCTTCTTGGACGAAGTTTGCGAGCTCAACGAGACCTTCCCATCCCATGCCGCCGCGGATGTCGTCGGACTCATCGATACCGCCCAGGTTCGGCGTCTCCGCCGATCGCCGGTACGGAAGCGGCATATCACCGTTCGTGGACATGCCGTCCAAGTGTGACTGGGCACTCCCACCGACATGCGGATACACGATCACGTCGAAGCGCTCACGGAGGTTGCCCTCAGCCACGAGCTTGTCCGCGAAGTACTCGTACGGAATGCCGTAGTAGTCGAGTGCGCCGCGTACCCAGCCTTCGTCCTGCGTGCGCCTCCAGGCGTGCATGTACCCGATGCGCGGTACGTCCAGTTCGTGCATGAGGACTTCGGGCATGTCGTTCGTGCCGTACCCTGAGAGTCCGAGATCCGCGAGCGAAGCTTCAAGCGCGTCGCGGTCCGCGTTGGGGATGATGAATGTGCCCGCCCGGAACGTGCGTCCGTCCATTTCGAAGTCCGCCTCGGCCGCGTGCATCTCGATGCCTGCGTGCTCGAACCGGAACTTCATGAGGTTGTTGTCCGTGGTGTGTTCGACCACCACGATGTCGCCGCCACCTGAGATTCCACCGGGTGCGCGGACGGAATCCATCAGCAGCGTCATGTCCTCGTCGAGAACCGCGACGTCGCCAATGGCCTCTAGCTCCACGTTGCGCATGAACTGGAAGGTCCAACCCGTGTCGTCGTACGGGCGCGGGTTCTCGAGCGAGAACTGCTGCAGAGAGAGGTACATGTCCGCGAGTGTGCGGTACGGCTGGTCCGCGCGGATGACGTAGTCGCCCGCTGAGACTGCCATCTCGCCGATTTCGAACGAATCGTCGGCTCGGTGGATTTCGAGACCCTGACGCATGAGCTCGTTCACGGCGTCTGCCGCGTCTGCCTTCCGGCGCTGATCCGCAGGAATCACCCACGCATTCACTTCACCATCGATGCCCTTCTGTACCGAGCGCTTGTTCTTCACCCAGTAGTTGTCGAGGAACATCTCGCGGTTGTCGGCCATCATCTTCAGCGAGAAGAGCACTGCGGACTGCTGGATGTTCGTGTTGTTCCGCGGGCCCCATTGGATCTCGTTGAGCGGCGGATTCGGGCGGAACCACTCGCGACTCATGTTCGTTCGCAGCGTGCGGATCTGCGGGCCGTAACTGGCGACCTCGTAGAAACGACCGATCGAGTTGTGACCGTGTGCGATGGTGAACATGTAGTTGGGCGTCCACCCATCGTAGAAGCCGTACGTCCATACACCCGGTACGCCACGCTTGGTGAGTTGGAGCACGTCGTTCTCGGCGAGTATCCACCACTCGGTGATCGTGATCGCGTCGAAGGCCTCGTTGTACGGCCCGGTTCCGGTGGACGAATACAGGTAGTTGGCGGCCTCGTGCAGGTCGTGCATGACTGTCGGCGTCCACTCGAGCTGCACAGTGTTCACGTGCTTTGTGAGCGCGAGCATTTGACCCATCGCGTCACGGTTGTTGTCGTGCGCGACGTATTTGCCCCAGTACATGAGAGGAAGCTGAACTTCACCCTGTGGCCGGTCGTTATTGACCTTCCACGTGTCGATCATCTTCTCACGACCATCGACTTCGATGACCGGCGTGATGAAGGTGATCATGTTGTCCCGGATGTCTTGGATGAATTCGGTCTCCTGAACAACCAGGCGGTACGCGAGTTCTTGGAGCATCTCGGGTCCGCCGCGCTCACCGGAGTGCATTCCGCTTGTGAGCCAGTAGATCGGCTTGGCGAGCCCACCCTTGATGAGCTCGTCGGCCCGTTCATCCGATGTGATGCGGGGGTCCATCAACTCGTTCAGGTAGCCCTTATACCTCTCGAGGTTCGCGATCGTCTCCTCGTCACCGACGGCCATGAGGATCATCTCACGACCCTCTTCGGACAGTCCCATCGACATGACGGTCGCACGGGGCGATGCGTCTGCGATGGCACGGAGATACGCGTGAATGTCCGAGGCGTAGGTCAATTCATCGGGGGTTCCGATGATACGCCCGTGGAAGTCGAGCGGCGTCGGGACCGTCTCCGATGCTGGAAGGTGGTCGACGAGCTCGGTGATGATCCGGTCGTCCTGGGTGTGCTCCAGGATGAGAGCCGTGTATTCCTCGTCGATCGCCTGGCCTTCCCGCGTCGCTTGAGCGGAGACGAACGATGGTGCTGCGACGACGAGGGCGGCGAGCGCCCATCCGATTCGGTTGATGCTTCGGGACATGAAACCCCCTGTGCCTCTTTGATGGCAAAGCCGAGGGTGGCTCGACTTCGACGCGATACAGGTGCCGGCGGATGCCTGCGCCCTCATGTGGTCTAGGTGTGCCTACTTAGACCCGCAAGGGAGCCGAGATGCTGGGGATCGGTTGACGGGTGGGCAGATCCTTTGGAGTGTCAGCGTATGAGCCATTCGGTAAGCAATCATCTGCGACTCGGCATCGACGAGTACGACGCCACGATTAGGCGCTTCATTCCCGGCTATGAGGAGATGCTGACTGTCGCTGCTCGTGAGGTGACAGCTGTCGACCCGGGCCTGGTCCTGGACTTGGGTGCGGGAACGGGGGCGCTGTCTGCGGCTATCCTGAGAGGGAGCGCTGTCCGCTCGATTGAGCTCCTAGACGTGGACCTCGAGATGCTCGAGCAGGCGCGCACACGGCTCCTGCCGTTCAAATGGCGTCCGAGGTTCCGAGAGCGCTCATTCCTCGATGACTTACCGTCGTGCGATGCGGTCTCGGCTTCGCTGGCGCTTCATCAT
>Ga0115002_10000189_pt1 | contig 89304 bp, 80 predicted proteins | sample ArcticOcean_MG_C_8_FD_89576 | JGI IMG/M metagenome (GOLD analysis project Ga0115002, IMG submission 89576) | Marine microbial communities from western Arctic Ocean - ArcticOcean_MG_CB11_86 | ecosystem: Environmental > Aquatic > Marine > Oceanic | place: Arctic Ocean: Canada Basin | collected... | reverse complement strand
GGGGGCGCTAAGACTGAATGGGAAGGGCTGGAGTTTCTACACGACCCAGAGTGTGGCCGAATGGACGCAGCTCATGGAGAAATTGAATGTATTCATTGTCCCATTCGCACCCGAACATCTATGGGATGAGGGAATAGGTGTCCAGCTCCTTGGCGGTTGGTTCCTGGATAGGAGCGTTCCTACCGTTGTAGTGGTCGCCAAAGGTTCTACGGCTGAAAGGGCAGGCATTCGTCGTGGCGATCGAATCCTTTCGGTGAACGGCACCCCGAGAGGGACACTTGGGACAATAATAAGCATGGGAGAGGTGACCTTCCGTATTGAGCGCAAGGGAATCTCGGAGCCCTTTGAAGTGGTCGTCAAGCGAGAAAAAACTGGAGGTGGATACAAAAGGTTTAGTCTGAACACCTTGCACGCAGGTCTGGATGGGGAGATATGGTTCGGTTTGGTCGGGGGCCAGGTGGTCAGGTTCGATCCATCGAGAAGTGGAGACGCGGCCTGGCGGATGTATGATGAAAAAGACGGTTTGGACCTTCATCTTGGCCCATGGATCTCACAAACAAGTGACGGTGCTGTCTGGATGGGTACATATGTAAGAGGCAGTTACAACCGGTTCAACGGCAGTACCTGGACAGCCATCCGGACACCCGAAAATTCCGAGAGCGGCGAAACTTCGTATTCCTTCCTGGAAACCGGAGACAAAACGCTTTGGATCGGCGGCTGGGGAGGTGTGTTGACATTGCTGAGAGGGGGAATCTGGAACCGCTATAGCAGAAATGAATTGCCTCTACCCTCAACCAGAATCGTGGGTCTCCTCGAATCAACAGACGGAGCTGTATGGATCCACGGCAGAGGACAGGAGGCGGTCCGGCTGGATTACGATACAGACCGATGGACCTCGTACTCAGGAATTTGGTACCAATGTCAAACCCGTGAAGGCGTTCAATGGTTCATCAAAGGAATGGGCTCTCGTGGGGACGCAAATATGGCGGTGTCTTTTGATGGGAAGATGTGGACCGGATACAATGAATCCGACGGAATGATTTCGAATCCAACCGGAATGCTCATTGCATCCAATGGTGACCTGTGGGCATATGGTGGCCACCACGGCGTAGCCGCTACTGCGAGGTTTAACGGCACACGCTGGGAAGTGCGCGAGCACCCAGATCTCGCCCATTCAATTTCCTGGCTTGCAGGATTCGAGGATTCGGATGGGAGCTTGTGGTTTGGCGCACGGACAAATCTTGAGCCGGAAAAGGGTCACAAAGGGGGATTGCTGCGATTCGATGGAAAAACCTGGAAACATTTCACCCCACCGGAAGTCGGTGCTACGCCATATGGCATTGCACAGACAGGAGATGGTTCCATTTGGACAGGTTCAAATCAGCTTTTCCGATTCGATGGCACGAATTGGTCCAGGTTCGATGGACCTGAGGAGCTCAGCGAGCCATTTCTCGATGCCATTCATTCAGGATCGGATGGAACCCTCTGGATTGGAACGCGATACTATGGCCTGTTCCACTATGACGGGGACTCCTGGACCAGATACGATACCAGGGACGGGCTGGCGGACAACGCCATTCGCGATGTTGTGCAAATGCCCGACGGAAGTGTCTATGCTGCCACGGCCTCCGGCATAAGCCGGTTCGATGGTCGGGTGTGGACCACTCACGTGCTCCCGGCCGAGATTGTGGGCTTCCAGGGCGGGCTGAAGATTTCTCCGGATGGATCGCTTTGGATCAACCAGGAAGTAAATCGTTCGATGGCATCCACTCGGTACGTGCCGGACGCCGATCCCCCGGAGACCCGAATCACGTTGGCGGTTGACGAGGTCTCCCAGCCTGGCAACACCACCATCGCATGGCAAGGGATGGATCGCTGGAAGTCCACACCCGACGAGGAACTCCAGTTCTCATGGCGGATGGATGAAGGGGAATGGTCTCCCTTTTCCTTGAAGACGAATCAGATCCTCCAGACAGTACCATCCGGTGAACACAACTTCGAGGTTAAGGCTCGAGATAGTGATTTTAACGAAGACCCAACACCCGCAAAGATGGCGTTTACGGTTGTCCCTCCGGTTTACCGGCAACCTTGGTTCCTGGGACTGATGGCCGTGGTGCTCGGGGTAGTCGGGTTTCAAGCCTCCCGAATCGTGTCCCGTGGTCGCAGCCTGCATGAGGCGAATGAGGCCCTTTCTGCAGCAAACAAAGACCTGTTCAGCGCGAACAATGACTTAACGCTCGAGACGGCTCTGGAGCGCGTTCGCTCACTGGCCCTTGGCATGCACCGGAGCGATGACATTGCCGGTGTTTCGGTGTCGCTGTTTAACGAGATGAAGGAGCTAGGCATTCCCGTCTGGCGGTCCGGGGTGTGGCTGCTGGATGAGCAGAACGACACAGGAGAGATGTGGGTCACCAGCGCTGAAGGAGGGCTGCAAAAGGGGGCCGCATTTTCGATGATCGATTTCCTGGAAATGCCGGAGATCGGGCAACCCTCGTTGGAGGCCTTCAGACGGGGGGATGATTACTACCACTTCCAGATGGTCTCGGAGGAAATCGAGGCGGCCGCTCGGTATCTAGTCGATGTCATGAACGCGCCCTTCACGGAGTGGGATACGCGATCGACAGCAGATCTTCCAGAGAGTCTGGACGACTACTTTGTATTTTTCAGTGAAGGATTCCTGTTCCTTGCTTTGCGCGAGCCCCTCTCCGAATCTGATCTCGATATGGCGAAACGGTTTACGGAAGTGTTCAGCTTTGCCTATGCACGATTCAAAGAGCTCGAGCGGGCGGAAGCCCAGGCCATTGCCGCGGAACGTCGATCGGCGGTTGACCGGGTTCGTGCGGAAATCGCCGGGATGCGGGAAAGCACCGATCTGGAGCGTTTGACGCCACTGTTGTGGCAAGAGCTGGCCAACCTGGGACTGACGTTCTCACGGTGCGGTGTGTTCATTGCAGACGAGCAAGCCCGGATCATGAGGTCCTATCTGACAACACCAACGGGCGAGTCGTTTGCAGAACTGGAACTGCCCTTCGAGAGTCATCCCTACGTGACGGCCCTTGTGGAAAGCTGGCGCAGCAACCTGCCTTATGTGGACGAATGGACACACCAGGACTTCGGTGACTGGATGACCTACCTGGAGAGTTTGGGGTAGCCGATCGACCGTGTAAAGTATCAAGGCGGTGAAGCACTTCCTGAAACGCTGGTTCTGAACAGCGTGCCTTTTGCTCAGGGGATGCTTTACGTGGGCAGCCCGACGAATCTACCGAAGGATCACCTGGCCCTTATTGGAGAACTGGGACGCGCCTTCTCCGTGGCCTACGCCAGGTATCTCGATTTTCAGCAGCTGGAGGCACAGAACAAAAATCTGGACGAATCGAACCGCGCGATGTCTTCGGCGAACAAGGAGCTGTACGAGCTGAACAGGAAGCTGCAGCAGGAAGGGGCACTGGAGCGCATTCGGGGTCAGCTGCAGGCTATGGAACAGGTATCGGACTTCGATGAGGTGCTGTCCATCCTGGCTGAGGACTTGAAGAGTGTCGGGCTGGTTTTTGAGACGTGTGGGATCGATGTGCTGGACGAGCCCGTGCATGACGTTTCAATGGGATACTTCGAGGACCACGGGTATCGCTATACGACCTATACGATCGATCCCGAAGGCGGCCTGGTCCACAAGTCATTTCGGCTTGCCGCGCCATTTCCGGATGTGATCGAGGAGACGATCGCCCGGTTTATCGCCGGAGAGCCGTGGCAGGGTCGCAGCGGTGACACGATGATTGTAGAGGTGCCGGCGGCGGGTTACGGTCGGTTGAGGTTGACCGCGTCGAACAGGGAGGACTTCACAGAGGAAGAGGTGGATACGCTCAGAGATTTCGCTGGGGCAATGGCGCTTGGATACGCGAGGTATCTGGATTTTCGGGAGATTCAGGAGCAGACGGAGCGCAAGTCACAATTCATGGCGAACATGTCACACGAGCTCCGCACGCCGATGAACGCGATCATCGGATTCACCCGAATGGTGCTTCGGCGGTCGGGTGATGTCCTGCCGGAGAGACAGGTGAGTAACCTGGAGAAAGTTCAACAGAGCGCAGATCACCTGATGAGCCTGATCAACGACATACTCGACTTGTCGAAGATCGAGGCCGGTAGGATGGATGTGGAAACTAAGCGCTTCGGGTTGGAGAAGTTGATCGCCGGGGCCTGCGCAACTGTGACCCCGATGGTAAAATCAGGCGTGCGGTTGCACTATGAACTGGGTGAAAATGTTAATGAGCTAGAAACCGACGAGGGGCGCCTCCGCCAGATCGTAATCAACCTCTTGAGCAATGCCGCCAAATTCACCGACAAAGGCGAAGTCTTCGTGAAGGCATCAGCACTTCCGCCCGGAATGCTGTCGATCTCGGTAAAGGATACCGGGGCAGGAATCCCGGCCGATGCGCTCGACCTGATATTCGAAGAATTTCGCCAGGTGGAAGGCAGTGACACCGACAGAAAAGGCACCGGCCTGGGCCTTTCCATCACCAAAAAATTCGCTGAACTCCTGGGTGGAACCATTGGCGTGGATAGCGAAGTTGGAAAGGGCAGTGTGTTCTCCGTCAAAATTCCCACCAGATATGAATCTTAGGATGCAACTCACAGAACTGGCCACCCCATCGGAATTGCCTCTGTAGGAGCAAGCTCCTGCTTGCGATTCTCTCGCACCCAACACTGGCCGCACCTGAAATTAGGAACGGATCGGCAAAGGCCATTGTGCCTGGCTTTCCCTTGTGTGCGGGGGGGTATTTATTTGAGGAACCTGGGGTCCGTACTTCAACCTAAGGTATGTTTACCGGTATCCTGGGGTTTTCTACAAGTTCCGATCCAACGATTCTATACTTGTTTCGGATCTTTTTGAAATCGACCTTTTCTCCCGTTTCCTTCCTGAATAATTCGAGCATCAACTCTGCGTGCAGGATTTCAAGCTGCAGTCCGAATGTTTCCGCTGTTTCAAGTCCCTTCTCGAAGAGCTTCTGCGCCTGCGGCGGCTTTCCATCCATCAGCAAGAGTTCCCCTCGCCCAAGCATCGTGTAGACCCTGCCCCGAGCGTCCTGCGTTGTATGGAACATTCGCTCCGCCTCGCGAAAATTGGTCAGGGCATCGTCCATTCTGCCCAGCATTTTGAAGGCAGTTCCCTCTCCCCAAACGGTGTATGCGTATGAGACTTTGTCACCTATTTCGTCGTAGAGCTTCCTTGCGCTTTCAAAGAGCCTGAGGGATGTGGAATATTGCTCGAGCATTCGCCTGGCATTGGCCCTGCCGCAATAGGAATACGCCTGCCCGAACCGGTCGGGTGTGCGGCGAAGCTGGTTGTTGGCATCGGTGTAAAAATCCAGTGAATCTTGAGATTTTCCCATGACCCGCGAAATGCCACCCAGCCCGCAAAGTGAGTAGACAATGCCCTGGGGGTCTTTGAGAACTCTGTAATGTTTCAGAGATTGATGAAAAGATGCAAGTGCTTCGTTTAAATCACCCTGAACACGAAGGGCTCCACCTCTTGCCCATAGTGTGTATGCCTTGCCCGCATTATCATCTAGATCCGTATAGAGCTGGACGGCCCTGTCGAATTGTCGAAGCGATTCCGGGATGTCCCACAGAGCTCTGACAGCCATTCCCTGGCCGGAGACGGCGTCCGCCAACCCGAAATCGTCCTCGAGCTCTTCAGCGAGTTGCTCTGCAGCACGGTACTCCGCGAGCGCCTGCTTGAATCGGCCGATGAGCCGGAGGCAGTGACCCTTGGACAGGCGGCAGGTGAGTCTGCCAGAGAGGTCCTGGAGTCTTTGAAATCCTTTATCCGCCTCCCGGTAGAGCGAGAGCGCTTCTTCGAATTTGCTCTGTTCTCTTTTGTCATCGGCTCGGATCAATATCGATTCCGGATGGCCTGGCATGAGTGGCTCCCGCATTGAAAATGAACGCTGTAGATTCTTGTAATTTCTGGTTGGCTGAGACAAAGTATACGGCAGCACCAATCTTTCGACAACCAAAACAGGAAATCGGAGGCGTAATTCTTTGCAGCTTGACATTTTTACGCTAATGTGCGTAAGTTTATGATTAGGAAGTGGATAGGAGAGGGAATCGAAGGGCTATGTTCCTTCCTTTTCGAGAATTTCGGGGGTGATCGATATTCCAACGCAGACCTATCCGTGCCCGTTATTGCGATTGAATGAGGGAGCAAAAACGTACCCATGATAGATCGAATGCGTCTGAAATCCTTTCTGGCAGCCGGTGATTCCCTTAAACAAAAGGAAACTTGGCTGGCCGGCATTGTGGTGGCGGTGGTGATGCTGGGGGTGCTGATCGTTCCTGGAGAACTTGCACGTAGTGTGCGCCTCGATCCCCTGTCACAAGCGGAGATCCATATCTCCCAGGGCGAATACAGAGAAGCGCTCGCCACGCTACATGGTCTTCCCCTTGAAGAGATGGATGACTGGGCGGTCCAAAAGGTTGGTCTGCAGCGGGCGATATGTTTCAAGCACCTGGGATTGTTCAAAGAAGCGCTCGCAACGTTCACCAGTCTTTCCGGCAGTACGGAAGATCTGGAAGATTACATAGCGTTCTGGCAGGCGGAATGTTTGGAAGCCTTGAATCTGCCTGACGAGGCTGCGGAGCATTATGCGCGAATACTCGAACTGGAGGCGCCAAGTAGGTTGAATGACGCGGCGGTACTTAATGCGGCTGCTATTTACATGGCAGATGGGCGACCCGAGAACGCAGCGGATCTTTTCAGACAGCTTTTGAACATCAGTGGTGAAGAGAAGGATGCCCTGAAGGGTCTTTCCGAAGCGCTGCGCGCTATGGGAGACTCTGCTGCGGCAAGGAATGTCCAGCTCAGGTTGGTTCGGGACTACCCCGAATCTCCAGAGGCAATGGAAGCTCTGAAGGCGATCGGAGACCTGAACGACGAATCTGAATTGTTCCTGGCAGGAATTGCCAATGCCAACAATGGAGAAACCAGACGCGCCATTCGGTTGTTCAGATCGATTGCCAGGAAGGGCTCTGATCCAACCCTGCGGGGACGCGCACAGTATGAATTGGCAAAGGTTTATTATGCCAGGAAGGATTACCGGACCGCAGAACGAGCGTTTGAGAAGGCTTATTCCACCTACAAGGTGCCTAAGGCACTATACGATCTGGGTAGATGCTCAATAAGGTTTGGTCGGGATTTGAAGGCAGCCCGACAGTTCGAAGAATTTGCAGCACTGTATCCATCGGTGAGTGGTGCTGCACAGGCCCTGTGGAATGCGGCAATGGCCTACGAGAGGCAGCATAAACCCAAACAAGCTCGAGAAGTTTTCCTTCTACTCGCCACGCTCTATCCCAAGAACGATTTTGCCGACAAAGGGCGGTGGCGTGCCGGTTTCGTGCTTTACAAGATGGGTGACTATGAGGCGGCCGCAAGGACATTTGTTCGCCTGGCCACGAATACATCAGAGCTTTATTTGAGAGACCAGGGCTTTTACTGGGCAGGGAAGTGTCACCTTCGCGCAGGCAATGAAGAGGAAGGAAATTCCTGGTTCAGGAAAGCGGCTCAGGGCTTTCCGACATCGTATTATTCGTCGCGCGCACGCGCTGTAATTGGGCTTGCTTCCGAAGTGTATCCGGATGTTCCATCGGATCGAGCCACCCTGGGCCGGGAAATGTACCAACAGTCCAGCTACCTGGTGAAAGGGGATCTGCTTGCAGACCTGGGGCAGTATGATGCCGCCCGGGCAGAGTACCAGAGAGTGGCCAGAGCGCACCCGGAAGATCTCTTCGCACTGGGTGATCTGCTCCATCGCCTGGAGCGAATCGGCGCGATGAATCAGGCCCTGCAAGTTTCGTACATGATGGTTACGGCCGAACAGGAGCGGGGTGTTCCGATGACACTCGCCTCATTCCGCAGGATGTATCCCACATATTATTGGGGTGAAATCAACAGGACAGCTCAGGAAATGGATCTGGATCCCAATCTGATTCTCGCGATTATCCGTCAGGAGAGTGCCTTTAATGAAGATGCAGTTTCAAGCGCGGGGGCACGAGGCCTGATGCAGGTGATGCCGGCCACGGGGAATTCGCTCGCCCGTAAGTTGAGGATCAAGGGATTTTCAACGGACGATCTGTGGCAGGCCAAAACCTCAATTCGGTTTGGATCGCAGCATCTGTCGGATCATCTTCGATATTTCAAAAGGAGCAAGGGTAGGTCCCTGGGATTGGCCCTGTCGGCCTATAACGCCGGGCTGAAGGCAGCTCGCCGCTGGTCAAGACGGCTCACGGCGGGAGATGTTGATGAATTCGTTGAAAGTATTCCGTACAGGGAAACGCGAAATTACGTGAAACTGGTCTACAGGAATTACCAGGTCTATAGTTATCTGCAGCAGGAGAATGAAGGCGGTACGGATGTGGTCGAGGAAGAAGTTACTTTGTTCGGGACGGGGGGCTCGTGATGTATTCTGGTTGTGAGGAGGAGGTCAAGTATGGCTGAACTCGAGCCGAGGCGAATCTGGAAGGTACTTGAGGAAGCCTTTATTCTGCTTTCAATTTTTGCGATCTGGCCCGGAATTCTGGGCTGGGAAGGGTGGCACTGGGAGGCGGTGAAATACCTGGCCGTAGTTGGACTGGTATGGATTTTCGTGCGCAGAATGAGGCGATACAAGGATCGCACGGATCAGTCCAGCACGCCGTGAAGTAGGGATGTTGCTGCTCGCAGTGCATTGCCCCTGTGGCTGATTTTGTTCTTCCGTGAAACAGGAAGTTGCGCAAAGGTGGCATCCAATTCCGGCACAAGGAAGAGGGGATCGTAGCCGAAACCTTCTTCACCTCTGGGTGCGGAAAGGATGAAGCCCCCGCACTGACCCTCTGCTGTTTGGACTGTTCCATCCGGTCTGGCAATGGCCAGAACACACCGGAATCGAGCGGTCCTTTTTTCATGAGGGACGTCTGTTAAGAGGCCAAGTAGTTTTGCGTTGTTTTCTGCGTCTGTTGATCCTTCTCCGGCAAAACGTGCGGAGTAGACGCCGGGCGCTCCGTCGAGGGCGTCCACTTCGAGCCCGGAATCATCTCCAAGCGAAACAATCCCTGTCGCGCGAGCTGCGGTGACCGCTTTTTTGATTGCATTGGCCTCAAAGGTCATCCCGTCTTCGATTATCTCAGGGATGTCTGGAAAATCAGATAGTGACTTTAACTGAATCTCATCACCCAGCATTTTCCGGATCTCCACGAGTTTGCCCGCATTTCCTGTGGCCACGACGAGGGTTTTCATTAAGAGGCCAGAGCGGTTTCCTGCGCCGCCTTGATCTGCGCGATGCCCTGTTTTCCAAGGACCATCATCGCATCCATTTCTTCCTGGTCGAAGGGATTTCCTTCGGCCGTTCCCTGCAATTCAATAAATCTGTTGCTGCCGGTCATCACAATGTTCATGTCCACTTCGGCAGCGGAATCTTCTGCATAGCACAGGTCCAGTCTGGGTTCGTTGTTGATAATCCCCACACTTACAGCGGCGATGGAATCGAGGATCAAATCGTCCTCGATCATTTTTCTCTTTCTCATGTATGCCAGTGCATCCACTACCGCGATGTAGGCGCCGGATATGGATGCTGTACGCGTGCCACCGTCTGCCTGGAGGACGTCGCAATCGATCCAGAGCGTGTGGACACCCAGCTTGTCCAGATTGACGACCGCCCGTAGCGATCTTCCGATGAGTCGCTGAATTTCCTGTGTTCTCCCTTTCGCACCACGGGTCTCCCGCTGCGTCCTCGAATGGGTCGATCGGGGCAACATGGCGTATTCGGCCGTCAGCCATCCCGTACCTTTCCCCATCAAGAAGTGGGGAACACGTTTTTCAACGCTGGCTGTACAGATGACCCTGGTTTCGCCCATCTCGATTAAGGCAGAACCCTCCGCATTGGACATGTAGCCCCGGGTGATTTTCAGGGGTCTCAGCTCATCAAGGGCGCGACCATCAGGCCGATTGCTCATGTATTCTCCGGCTGGTTAAAGGATGTTGAGGACTGCGAAAGTGGGTGATTAGATTTCGTATTCCCGTTTGCTGTATTCACGATAGTCTGGCGCCTGGACGTGAATCAAATGACACATTTCAAGGAAACGGGAATAAATGCGCCCATCTGCAAGACCCTTGATATCTTCGATGCTCCGGTTGGTTGTGATGAAGGTCAATTTCTGTTCGGCATATCTTGCATCTACAAGATTGTAGAGCATCTCCACTTCCCATTCGGTATCTCGCTGAACGCCCAGGTCGTCGATCACCAGAAATGGGATGCTGCTCAACGTTTCCATGATGGGGATCGCCTGCCCGTGAATCGGGCTATCTTCATCGAATGTATGGCGGAGTGTTTGGAAGAATTTTCTGGACAGTCCGATGAATCTACCCGCCAGACCGCTGTGGAACATAAGCTCATTCAAAGCGACGGAGCAGAACATGGTTTTTCCGTTACCGGGCTTTCCCCACAGGAGGAACCCCCTTGCCGGGGCGTGCGAGTCCACCCGTTTTTCGTTGCGCTTGGCTTCGGTGCATCTGTAGATGAGCGGCCGAAGATGTTCTTTGAGCCTGGCCGCGCCCGGGATTTCGTCCCCTTTGTAGGTCTCCTGAAACTGATCGAGGAAGTTGAATCGGAATCGTTCAGGGATCCCTGATTGAGAAATGAGACGGTTGACCTTTCGAATGTGCATCCTGAAATACCTGCAGACGCACCAGGTCGGCTCGGATTGTGGAGATTCGAATACCTGGTAGGGCGGGACACCTCCACATTTGCAGAGGGCCTCGACCCGCGGCGAGAGCCTGATTTCTCCGTGCATTCCCGCCTTTACCGTGGGGTCGTAGAAATACCCGGGATCGTTGTTGGGCAGGTCAATTGCCGGCGTTGTCGTGTTATTTGCTCTTCTCGAGTTGTCGTTCATATGCCTTCTTGTATCGCTTGATACCCCGGTAAATGGATTCTGCCATGTTTTTCTGGAATCCACGACTCTTCAACAGTTTTTCTTCATTCGAGTTGGAGATGAAACCCATCTCAATCAGTATGGAGGGCATGGCCCCCATTGTTCCCCGCATTACATAGAAGTTCGCCTGACGTACCCCCCGGTCGTCCATTTGTCTGAGGGTCTGCGTGATTTCCGATCTGACACTTGCTGCAACATCCTGACTTTCTTTTAGCCATTGGGTGGACAACAAGCCCAGCTGGATATCGACAACGGGGTCTGAAGCCTCTGCCACCCCACCATTTTCTTCAAGCTGGAGAGCCGCATTTTCACGTTTGGCGACTTCGGCTGCCTCTTCTGTTTTTGCTTCAGAAAGAAAGTATACCTCTACTCCGCGAGAACTTCTCTTTCTGCTCGCATTGTAGTGCAGACTCACGAAGATTTTTCCGGAATTCTGTCTGGCGATTCTTGCCCGTGCCCCGAGGGGGATAAATCTGTCATCCTCTCTTGTGAGGATGGCTTTGACTCTCAGCTTGGTCTCCAGCAACGTTTTCAGGCGTGTGCCAACCTGGAGGACGATGTCCTTTTCTTTTGTGCCACCGGGGCCGGTTGCTCCGGGATCCTTGCCGCCGTGTCCGGGATCGATAATGACAGTGTCCAGGATCCAGCGAGCAGCATCGATTTCCGCCTGAGGAGCAGGTTCGTGTGTCAAGGCGGGTTTGGACGGTGCAGGTCTGGATGGGCCGAAGACGAGGTCTGGCAGAATCCGTCTCATGAGGCCCAACATAGGGTCCCTGGGAACGTGGAAGCTATCCTGGTGCAGAACTACTTTAACAGGAAATCGATAGGCCACGTCGTCCAGTACAACGACGGACGAGAACAATGTGAATACCAAGGTATGGCCAGATACGCGGAGTTCCACCTTTTTCTTCTGTGGATGGTATATGGTGCTTCCGTGAAGTTCGACGGCAAGAGCGTCCAGGGAAACGTATGCAATTTTGGAGAGGGTGACTTCCGAGACGGGAACGCTGTTGGCCTTTTCAGCTCCGCGTCCCGGCAAAGGTGTGACGAGAATGAAGGTCAATAAAAGAAGACGTAGTCGATTGAGGGATTTCGTCGGCAGGTTTCGAACTCGATGTGGTATCATAGGTGTGACTCGCTGCGGAGGTAGCACCCGCAGGCTTACCCCCGGGTCCTTTCCTTGAGTGCGCGCTGCATTTCGCGCTGGGCGTCCCGTTTGGCAATGTCGTGGCGCCTGTCATACTCCCGCTTGCCCTTGGCTACCGCCAGTTCGACTTTTACTTTGCCCCGTTTGAAATAGAGTTTTAGCGGAACCAGCGTCAGTCCCCGTTCTTCCACTCTGCTTCTGAGTCTGTTGATTTCGTGTTTGTGGAGCAGGAGCTTTCTTCGGCGTGTCGGGTCGTGATTAAATTTGTTTCCCTGTTCGTACTCATTGATGTGCAGGTTGACGAGGAAGGCTTCATTGTTTTCCACGCGTGCATGGCTATCCTTGAGGTTGGCACGGCCTTCACGGAGAGATTTGACTTCGGTGCCGCGGAGTTCGATCCCCGCTTCAAGGGTGTCCAGTATCGCATAGTCGTGTCTGGCTTTGCGATTCTGAACGATGATTTTGGTTCCATCCGGCATGGCTACTCCAAGGAAGGACAGGTCAACACCGTGAACATACGGTATACGAACGGGAGATGCGAAGCATGCTAAGGGATCGGTTTGACGATCGGCTTCCGGTCACACGATCCCGGGTTTCAAGGCGCGGATAAAACCCTTCAGTGCTTGAGACTTCTCGGTCTTCCCGAGATACTCATAGGTCCCGACAAGATTGACCATCATTCGTACCAGGATTTGTCGGTCGGGCAATTCAGGAAGCATGTCTTCATGGAATTCCTCTTCCAGATCGGCCAGGATATCCGCACACTCGTTGCGGGTTAGCACCTGTCCCCTGTTGAACGGATCGATCAGGAATTCAGGACCGTCGATAGGCTTGTATTTGACGATAAACTGCAGCGGCATTCCGATGCCGACAATGGGCAGATCCAGCCGTCTTGCAAGCAAGATGTAGATCGCAGAAATTGCGATCGGCAGGCCTCTTTTGTTGTCCAGCACACGGTTCAGATAGCTGATATCCGGGTCCACACCGTGATTGTGCCCTCTAAATTTCTGGTCTTCGAAGAGATAGTGGTTCAGCGTACGGATCACCCGTATGGGGTGGTCGTCCGGGGCGATCTGTGGGGCAAGGTCATTGGCCATCTGGTCCAGGCGTGCCTGGTACCGATTCACTTCCACATCCGGATAGGCCAGCTTCGCAAGGGTAAACGCCCCTTCTTCCAGGTCGATATCGCCGGTGTGATCTTTGGATAGGTTCCTGAATTGGTCTTCGAGGGCAGGCTCTCGAAAAAGATGCAAAACCCTGTCCGCTTCCCGCCTGGCGGGCGAATCGGGTTTCGCGGCCGCAATCACCTCACGAACCGTTGATTCTCCCATTTCGAATAGTTTCGTACGAACCCGACGCACAATCTCTTCGTCCGGATCAGAGAGGAGGGAAAGGAGTGCCTGGAGTGGTCCGGGGCCCATGGTCAGGTGGTGCCTCTTCCCCGGTTTTTTAGAAGAATCATCAGGGCGGATATATCGGCAGGTGAAACTCCCGGTATGCGGGATGCCTGACCTAGAGAACGTGGCTTGACGCGGTCCAGTTTCTCTGCGGCCTGACGTGAAATCACCGGAAGCTCAGTATATCCCATATCTTCGGGAAGCAGCTTCTTTTCCAGATCCTGGAATCTCGCCACTTGTGCTTCCTGGCGTCGGATGTATCCTTCGTATTTGACATGGATTTCCGCCGAACGCCACACATCCTCTGCCAGTGGGCGATCGGGTGGGGCAACCGATTGCACGAATCCATAATCGAGTTCGGGGCGGCGCAGCAGATCCAGCAAACTAACCGACTGCGACAGCGGGGTTGTATTCGCCTTCCTTAGATGCTCCTGGACACATTCCGTTGGACTTACTTTCACTTGACGAAGCCGCTCGCATTCGTCCAGGATGGCCTTTTTCCTTGAAGTGAAGGTTGCATATGCTTCATCCGTGACCAGCCCAATTCTGCGCCCAAGTTCGGTCAACCTCAGGTCTGCATTGTCTTGCCGCAACAGGAGTCGGTACTCCGCCAGCGAGGTGAACATTCGATAGGGTTCGTCCGTCCCCTTGGTGGTCAGGTCGTCGATCAGCACGCCTATATAGGCTTCGGATCGGTCGAGCGTTACAGGATCCTCACCCCTGGTCTGCAGCGCAGCATTTATACCGGCCATCAGGCCCTGGCCCGCAGCCTCTTCATACCCGGTGGTTCCGTTGAGCTGCCCGGCGAAAAACAGGCCCCCGATAGGCTTGGTTTCCAGTGTGGCTTTGATCTGCGTTGGCGGAACATAGTCGTATTCTACGGCGTAACCGGGCCGCATGATCTCCGCCTGCTCGAGCCCAAGGATGCTGCGCACCACTTCCGTTTGTACCTCTTCCGGCAAGCTCAGGGAAAGGCCGTTGAGGTATACCTCGGACGTATCGTAGCCTTCGGGTTCGAGGAAAATCTGGTGGGTTTCCTTGTCAGGAAACTTGACGAACTTATCCTCGATTGAAGGGCAATATCGCGGACCGACAGATTGAATTCGCCCGCTGTACATCGCACTACGATCCAGATTACCTTCAACGATCTGTTTTGTGGCAGCCGTAGTCTTGGTCAAAAAGCAAGGCAATTGCTCTTGTTGTATTGCCGATGTCTGGTAGGAGAAGGGCTGAGGATCCTCATCACCTGGCTGGATCTCCAATCCGGAATAATCGATGCTTCGGCTGTTCACTCTTGGAGGGGTCCCCGTTTTCAGTCGACCCAGTTCGAATCCGAGGCGTTTCAGCCCATCCGATGCAAGTTCCGCGGATTGTTCGCCCGCCCTGCCCGCTCGGTAGCTGAAATCTCCAACGTGAATGAGCCCTTTGAGGAAGGTTCCTGTTGTGAGAACGACGGTTCTTCCCATAAATGCGGTTTTCGATCGTGTGGTTACCCCCTGTACCCGACCGTTGTTCACCAGAAGGTCCTCGAGCATTCCCTGTTTGAGGTCCAGGTTGGGCTGGTTTTCTACCACAGACTTCATTCTGAACTGGTATGCCTTCTTGTCAGCCTGCGCCCTGGGGGCCTGCACAGCTGGACCCTTGCTGCGGTTCAGCAGGCGGAACTGCAGACCGGTTACATCAATGTTGCGTGCCATTTCGCCACCAAGGGCGTCTATCTCTCGGACCATATGCCCTTTGGCGATGCCACCAATGGCCGGATTGCACGACATCTGAGCCACGGTGTCCAGATTCATGGTCAGGAGCAGGGTTTCAGAACCCATGCGCGCACTGGCCAGTGCCGCTTCGGTTCCTGCATGTCCGGCGCCAACAACAATGACATCGTAAGTTTTGGGATAGGTATACATGATTAGGTTTTGGGTCTTCAGTGACGATGATCAGGCGGCGCCCAATGGCTCGGTGACATTTGCCGCCACCGAATCGACCTCGAATCCGAGGTCTTCGATCATACGGTGAGCTTCGGAGGCGCTCTGTCCACCTGTGGTGAGATATCCGTCCATAAAAATGGAATTCGCAGGATAGAGAGCGAGCGGCTGTAAGGATTTCAAGTTGTGTTCCCGGCCGCCGGCGACGCGGATCTCCTTCCTGGGGTTCAGAAAGCGAAAGAGACAGAGGATTTTTAGGCAATCTTGTGGGGTCAGTTCGTTTCGATCCTGAAGTGGTGTGCCTTCAATGGGGTGCAGAAAGTTCACCGGAATGGAGTCTATATCCAGCTCCCGAACGGATAACGCCAGGTCAATTATGTCTTCCCTTCGTTCGCCCATTCCCAGGATTCCGCCGCAACAGGTAGACAACCCGGCGGCTTGCACCGCCTTTATTGTGTTCACCCTGTCCTGATAAGTGTGGGTTGAAACGATTTCCTGGTGATGCGCGCTGCTGGTGTTCAGGTTGTGATTTACCCGATCCACGCCCGCATGCTTCAGGAGAATGGCCTGTTCAGGCGTGAGCAGACCCACACAACAGCAGATCTCGATATCGATTTCCTTCTTGATTTCCTTGACCGTATCTGTCAGAGATTCCAACTCCCCGGTAGTTGGGCCCCTCCCGCTGGTCACGATGCAATAACGCAGGGCATCCGCCTGTTGGGCTTCGCGTGCGCCCTGAACGATTCTTTCACGAGGAAGCATGGCATATTTCTCAATTTTAGCTTCCGAGACCGAGGATTGGGAACAGTATCCGCAGTCCTCAGGGCAAAGCCCGCTTTTGGCATTTTGCAGTACGTGCAGGTGCACTTTTCTACCAAAATACCTTTTTCGAACCTGAAATGCACACTGGACAAGTTCCAGAAGGTCTTCGGCAGGAGTGTCCAGGACAGCTTCCATCTCATCGGAGGAGAGCAGGAGGTCCTGTAGAGATTTGTCTGCAAGTGATTGGTAATTCAAAGATTTAGACCTTTTCGATTCGTGTTACCAGATTCATCAAGATATGTAGCATAACCTGATCGCCTGCAGCTATGCCCTCATATACGGATTCATTACCCAGCCTTGCAGCGAATGTCCTGTCTTCATCGCCGACAGGAGCATAAAGTATCTGATAGTGCGGCTGGCCGTGGACCGAATACAGAACGACTTGTTTGACCGTGGCGCTTCGGGTTGCCGGAAGGAGGGATGTCATGCTATCGGTAAACCGCGAGGCCTGTTGCAGCCGCCGCCACAATGGCGACCGCCGGGTGAATGTTTAGCCAGTTGATCGCCCCGAAGGCGACCAGGGCGATTGCCGCGGTATGCCAGGAAGTGACGGATTTCGGAGTCATCTGCCAGACCACCACAATGAGGAGTCCGACTACGGCTGGCCTCACCGCTTGCAGCATGGCCTGGACGAAGGGTCTGTCCTTGTATGCCATGAACGAGATGCCGAGTATCATCATCATTATCAAGGAAGGCAATACGGTCCCGAGAAGTGCAACCACGAGTCCCGGTAAATGCGCTACGCGGTAGCCAATATAGGCCGCCATTTTGGTGGCGATCGGTCCCGGCAGGGCGTAGCCCATGGCCAGGGCGTCGGTGAATTCCTCGATCGTCATCCACCCGTGCACATCCACGACTTCTTCCTGAACAAGCGGGATCATGGAAGGGCCGCCGCCGTAGGCAAAAACACCGACTTTCGTGAAGGAAAAAAACAGCTGAAACAGTTCCATATCCCTGCTCCGAAATGAGAATTGTGTTGGGAGAACCAATCTGTACGACGGTGGCGGGCGAAATGTCATGCACCGCTTCCTGAAGCCCTATTATGGTCTCACCTTAAAAAAGGAAATATAGCAAGGCAGTAAAAATGACACAAGGCAATTCAAGTTGATTGGCTGCCTGTTCGCCAACCCCCGGCTGATGACACCACCCCAATTAAATGTAGATTTTTCCCGTGGATTGGTTACATTATGCTCATCCTTTTGAACATATTAAACCCGGTGCGGTATATCAGTTGTGTAGAGCAAGAAAAGGAGACGAGATCTTATGGATGACGATGCCCTTTCTGTAGACAATAAACGGCAGAATGAACGGGTACGCCTCGATTTACCTATAGAGGCAAAAGTGGGTGCAGGAGACCACATGGAGCTGGAGATCGTGGATATTAGCGCCACGGGAATGCAGGTGAGGACGGACAATTTTGACGTGCTGAAAGATGGGTTCGATTCCCAGCACAATCTGGCCACCTTCGAGATCAAGATCGAGGCGCGCCTTGCCTGGGCTCGTCCCGATCAGGATGGCACATTTGTAACCGGTTGGGAATTCGACCGGGTTTCGGGTGAAGAGCTTATCGGTTGACACGATTGTGCGTTGTTCGGATCCATTTTAACCGACCCAACTTAGCCCTAAATCAGGCTTTACATCATCTTTATACGCCCTCCTGTAGGCCGGGATTTCTCCTCGATATTCGTTGACAAGCATCAGCCTTTTCCCTATACTTCCGTCCGGCTTGGGCGCTTAGTCCGGCCTGCGGCTACCCCTATGGCGGCGTCTTTGGCGAATCTGGAACGGATCTTTAAAAAGAACCCCACGTCTATTGTTTTCGCCCGTCTTGCAGACGAACTCTTCGGGCAGGGCGATCTGAGGAACGCGATTGAGGTCTGCCGAAAGGGTTTGAAATACAGACCGTCTTACACCACCGGCCATGTGGTTCTGGGCAAGTGTTATCTGGCGTTGGATCGGCTGGAAGAGGCACGGCAGGAGTTTCACAAGGTTCTCCATCTCGATTCGAATCATCCTGCTGCAATCTGGCACCTGGCCTGCATCGAGCGGGATCTGGGTTGGACCGAAGCATCGCAGGGGCACTTCAAGCAGGCCCTTGCCCTGGATCCTTTTAATGAGGCAGTCGCAAATGAAGTAAATCGGCAATCTGCAGAGGAAATACCAGATTCTGCTGAAGCAGATTTGCCCGCGATCGATCAACCGGATGCGTCCTCGCCCTTTGACTCGGAGCCAGAACCCGAAACTCGACTTGACAGTCTTGTTCTGGAGTTGACACAGACAGAGTACAAACCAAAACATTCGAATGGGCTGGAGATCGAACCGATCCTCACACCCACATTGGCAGAAATCTATGCAGCTCAGGGGTTGACCCGGCAGGCGGTGGCTATTCTGAAGAAAGCCCACCAGCGTGACCCCAGCAACCAGGTGGTAAAGGACCGGCTTGAGGCGTATCGAACGTCTGGCGAGGAGTAACAGCAACAGCGTGAGGAGTTTGGGTTTATGGTATCAACGTCTGAATTCAGAAATGGCATGGTAGTTAAAATTGATGGCCAGCTTTTTTTTATGGTGGAATTTGAACCTTTCAAACCCGGCAAGGGCGCGGCTGTTGTAAGAACACGGTTGAAGAATGTGAGGACGGGTTCTACTCTAGACCGAACTTACCGCTCGGGTGACAAGGTGGACGATGTTCGTCTTGAGCGAAGAAAAATGCAGTTCTTGTATCGATCCGATGACATCTACAATTTTATGGATAGTGAAACCTATGACCAGATGGAGTTGACTGCAGACACCGTTGGAAATGCCACGAAATACCTCAAAGAAAACGAAATTGTAGATGTGCTTGTGGCCGAAAACATCGCGATCAATGTTGAATTGCCGATTTTTGTGAAACTGGTCGTAACACAGACCGATCCGGGTTTGAGAGGCGATACGGCTACCGGAGGGAGCAAACCTGCAACCGTGGAAACAGGTGCCTCGGTCCAGGTTCCCCTTTTCGTAGAGCTAGGGGATGTGTTGAAGATCGATACCCGAACGGACACATACGTCGAGAGAGCGTAGAGTGTTTAGGAATCCAGTCGAAGCGAGGCAGCAATCAAGGTCTGAGATTTCGGGTCCAACGGCCTCACCCACCGTTTGTCTGTTCTGATAAGGAGCGCCGGTGAAACTATCAAAAGACATCAAAGATACCCTTCAGGAACTGATTGAACTGATAGGGAAAGACAACATCCAGGAAATCGAAATAGAGCGCGGTTTTCTGGGAAAGGGCAGGATCAAGGTGGTTGGTGTCAACACTACCACCCATTACCCATTGCCGATGCAGCAGTCTGGGGCGAACCAAACCGAGAGCCGGCTCACCGAATCGAATCCGGAAATCGACGAGGCGGATGGACTGCATACGGTCCCGTCGCCCATGGTGGGGATGTTTTATCGTTCCTCCAATCCGGAGTCGCCGTCTTATGTCGAAGAAGGGGATGTTGTCAATCCCGGTCAGACGCTTTGTATTATCGAGGCGATGAAGATCATGAACGAGATCGAAGCGGATATCAAGGGCAGGGTGGTGCGTATTATGGTGGAGAATTCCAATCCAGTCGAATATAACACTCCGCTTTTCCTTCTGGAGCCTCTCTAAGATGGGTGAAAGTAGCGAACTGCATTCCTTCATCCTTTCCTGTTTCCTGGATTTCCTGCCAATTTGTTTCCAGAGTATATCCTGTGTCATCAACGTCCCTTTTTAAGAAGATTCTGATTGCGGACCGAGGCGAAATAGCCTTGCGGATTATCCGTGCCTGCAAGGAACTGGGAATCGCCACGGTTGCCGTACATTCCGAGGCGGATTCCAACTCGCTGCATATTGGTTTTGCGGATGAAGATGTCTGTATAGGGCCACCTCCTGGCGATCAGAGTTACCGGAATATTCCACGTATTCTGAGCGCTGCAGAGGTCACAAATGCGGATGCCATCCACCCGGGCTATGGTCCTCTTGCTGAGAATGAGGATTTTGCGGAAATTTGTGGCTCTTGTGGGATCGTATTCATCGGTCCGACCCCAAACGCCATTCGGAAAATGGGTGACAAGGCTGTAGCCCGCGAGACAATGGTTGAAGCCGGGGTTCCTGTATCTCCTGGCACGGGTGTGTTGCCGAGTCTTGAAGCGGCCAGAACGGCTGCCGAAGATGTGGGTTATCCTGTCCGGCTAAAGGCGGTAGCGGGTGGCGGTGGGCGGGGGATGCGGACCGTACAAACGCCGGAAGACCTTGGCAGGGCATGGCAGATGGCCCATGCGGAGGCCGAGGCCGCTTTCACATCAGGTGCTCTCTATCTGGAAAAAGAGATCGTGTCTCCAAGGCATGTTGAGATACAGGTTCTGGGTGATCAGAAGGGGAATATTGTTCACCTGGGTGAACGTGAATGTTCGATTCAGCGCAGACACCAGAAGCTCGTGGAAGAGTCACCATCTCCTGCGGTAGATGCGGGACTCAGGAAGCGGATGGGGCAGGCAGCCATTGCCGGTGCAAGCGCGGTTGGGTATTTCAGCGCGGGAACGGTCGAGTTTCTGCTTGAGCCCTCGGGCGAATTCTACTTTCTGGAGATGAACACTCGCATCCAGGTGGAACACCCGGTAACCGAAATGGTCACTGGAGTTGATCTCGTCAAGTGGCAGATTAGAATTGCTGCGGGGGAAAAACTTGGATTCCAGCAGGATGAGATCCGACACGCAGGACACGCGATAGAGTGCCGGATCAATGCGGAGGATCCCGATCATAATTTCCGGCCGTCTCCGGGCGTTGTCACCACATTTCATATGCCGGGAGGGCCAGGTATTCGTATAGACACGCATGCCTATGCGGGTTATCGAATACCGGCGCAATACGATTCCCTTCTGGCAAAATTGATCGCCTTTGGCGATAATCGTGAAGAGGCCACGGCCCGGATGATCCGTTCACTGCAGGAGTTCGTGATCGAGGGAGTACCCACAACGATTTCATTCCATCTCAAGGCTTTGCAGCATCCGGATTTCGTCTCAGGCCAAATAGATACAGATTTTGTAGCAAATCTCGGATTTTGAATCCAAAGACCCACCGTTCATCGGTTCTCATTTACCAACTGTAACAGATCAGTCCTTTACGGACAAAGGAGCAGGGGCGATGTCGAATATTCCTGAAGGACTTCTCTACACCACAGAACACGAATGGGTCCTGGTGGAGGGTGACGAATGTGTGGTTGGCATAACAGATTACGCACAGGGTGAGCTGGGCGACATTGTCTTCGTTGAATTGCCAGAGCCCGGAGACGTCCTTGCTCAGGGCAGCCCATTCGGCACAGTAGAGGCGGTAAAAACCGTGGAGGACCTTTATTCGCCCGTTTCTGGCGAGGTTCTCGAAGTGAATGTTGTGCTTACCGAAGATGCGATCCAGATTAACACAGATCCATATGGTGAGGGATGGATGCTGAAGGTGAAGTTATCGGATGAGGCCGAGCTGGATGCGCTTCTGAATGCCGATGCGTACGGGAAGCTCGTGGAGGAGTGAAAAGGCATCTTTCAACCACACGGGATAAGATCTTGACTTCCTTAGGTAAAGGCTATATTTTTATATGTCTTAGAGGGATTTATAAATCTTTGCAAGCGCTGAAAATGACCGGATTGCAGAGCCGATATGTATACGACTCCCGTACCTACCCTCAGCAAGTCAGTCCTGGTGCTCAACCAGAGTTACGAGCCGCTTCATGTCTGTAGCGTTCGGCGCGCCATTATTCTGGTGTTTCGAGGCAGTGCAGAGGTAATCGAATCTCTAGATCTGTGCGTAAGGTCGGTATCGGAGAGGTTCCCGGTTCCCAGTGTGGTGCGTCTTGGGATTTACGTTCGCATAGCTCCCAAACAACTGGCCCTTTCCAAAAAGAATATCTTGAAGCGAGATGGACACCAGTGTCAGTATTGCGGAACCAGGAGAGGACCGATGACGGTTGATCACCTGATCCCGAAGACAAGGGGTGGAAAAGACACCTGGGAAAATCTCGTCTGCGCATGTCTAAGGTGCAATAATCTGAAGGGCAACCGATTGCCCGAGCAGGCAAATCTTGCTTTGATCAGAAAGCCTCGCAGACCAAATCATGTAACCTTTATCAGTCATCTCATTGGGGTACCAGACTGGCGCTGGAGACCCTACCTGTTTATGGATTGATCCTGCCCGAACACGGGGCTAACCTCTGAGAGGATGTCGAATGGTCGCCAATGCCATGAGTTTCCAGCTAGACGCCGGTCAGCAGAACTACGGTATTAAACTGGATGTTTTTGAAGGGCCGCTGGACCTGCTGCTTTTTCTGATTCGTAAAGACGAAGTAGATATTTACGATATTCCCATTGCCAGCATCACGAAACAATTCCTGGAATATGTGGAACTCATCGAGGGGCTGGATCTGGAGCAGGCGGGGGATTTCGTGCTGATGGCTGCGACCTTGATGAAGATCAAATCCCGGATGTTGCTGCCGATCGATCCGGAGGATGAGGACGAGGCCGAAGACCCCAGAGAGGAGCTCGTTCGCAGGTTGCTGGAATATCAGCAGTACAAGGAGGTTGCAACCTGGCTGGAGGATGAGCAGGAGTCCCACAGGGATATTTTCTATCGGGGCGCATCGCTGGATATGGACGGGATTCAGGATGAAGAGGACCCCCTCGCGGCCTATCGCTCCGTAGGGTTGTTCGATCTGATGGCCGCTTTCAGAAATGCCCTCGTAGATGCGCCCAAGATCGACTACCACGAAGTAGGGCGAGAGGAAGTCACCGCCGAAGAACGTGCCGAGGTCATACTGGAGGCTCTCCGAGAGCAGGGTGGGCAGGTTTCGTTCTACAAGTTGGTGAGCGGATTGCCCAAATTGATGTTGATTGTGACCTTTGTGGCACTTCTGGAGTTGATAAAATCCGGGAAAGCCCAGATCCGGCAGGCCACATCAGAGAGTGACATCTGGATCTACGAGGATACGACTGAAGACGCACTCCCTGACGAGCAAACCGAATCCGGATCGGAGCATCATGTCTGAAATGGATAATCTGGCGACGGATGAACACGCCAGAAACAGAGGCATCATCGAGGCATTGCTGATCGCCTCCGATCTGCCGATTGGGGCCGCCAAGATTTCGGCTGTCCTGGAGCGCGTGGAAACCCGGGAAATCCGAACGTATGTAGATGATTTGAACGCAGAGTACGGCAGCACAGGCAGAAGCTTCAAGATCACGGAGGTGGCGGGAGGGTATCAGATGATGGTCCACCCGGAGTACGCCGCGTGGGTAAGACGCCTACTTCGTGAAAAGTCGCCAGCGAGGCTCTCACCGGCCGCATTGGAAACGCTCGCCATTATTGCTTTCAAGCAACCGATCATCAAAGCGGAAATAGAGCACATTCGAGGTGTTTCTGCGGACGGCGTCTTAAGACATTTGATGGAAAAGGGACTTGTACGGATATCCGGTCGCTCAGATAGCCCGGGAAGGCCGCTGCTCTACGGTACGACACGAGATTTCTTGCAACATTTCGGAATGAAAACGCTTTCGGATCTGCCGAAGATCCGCGAACTCGAGGAGCTTCTCCGCGAAGAAGAGGCCAAAGGAGAAGAGGGTTCCCTTCTGGGCGATCTGTTCAGACCTGAGGAAAAGGATTCGGTTGATGAAGAAGACACAACAGGAGCGACTGAACCGGTTTCTGGCTCGGGCGGGCGTGGCGTCTCGGAGGGGGAGCGACAAGTTGATCCAGACGGGCCGGATTCAGGTTAACGGGCAACTGGTGGAAGCGCCCGGCGTATTGATTGAACCGGGCACCGACCTGGTTCAATACGATGGACTGCCCGTTGCACCCCCGGAAGTGTCGACATATGTGTTGTTGAACAAACCTGCCGGGTATCTGGTTTCAGCGAAAGACCCTCACCATTCCCAGACTGTATTCCACCTGCTCGAAGGCATATCCGTTCGACTGTTCCCAGTTGGCCGTCTGGATCTCGATACCACGGGCGTCTTACTGCTGACAGACGATGGAGACCTGGGTTACAGATTGACGCATCCACGGTACGGTATCCAGAAAGTTTATCGGGTAACCGTGAGAGGTGTCCCTTCATCAGCTACCCTGGATCAGCTCCGCGAGGGTGTGGATATCGATGAAGGACGCACTGTGCCCGCAGAAGTGCGAGTAGTAAAATCAGAAGGCGGGAATGGGTTGCTCGAGATCGTGCTCAAAGAAGGACGCAAACGGCAGGTCAAACAGATGTGTGCCTCAGTTGGGCATCGGGTGCTCAGTTTGGACCGCACGAAATTTGCAGGGTTAGAAAAAGGAATCCTGAACAGAGGTGGCTGGCGGTATCTGCAGCCTGAAGAAGTTTCCCGGCTTCAGGGTCTGGTGGGGTTGGGCGTAAAAGGGAGTGCTTAGGTGAGTGGCGGGATCGTGGTGGCCATCGATGGCCCGGCTGGATCCGGTAAAAGCACCACTGCCAGGGAAGTCGCGAAACGACTTCGATATCTTTACCTTGACACGGGTGCCATGTATCGTGCCTTGGCGCTGTCTGTTTTGGCCTCCAATATCGAACCAGACGATAAATTTGAGGTGAGTGCTCACGCCAGGCGGATCGAGATCGCCTTCGATGTCTGCGAGGGGCTTCAGCGTGTATTCAAAGACGGGGAGGATGTAAGCGAGAGGATCCGCACCCCCGTTGTCTCCGATGCCGCATCCCGGGTGGCCGTGCATCCGTCGGTAAGGGAGGTCCTAATTTCAAGGCAGCGAATCATTGGGAGAGATGGTGGGATCGTTCTGGAAGGCAGGGACACTGGAACGGTCGTTTTTCCCGATGCGGAACTGAAGGTATTCCTGGTTGCTGATGTCGAAGAGCGGGCTCGCCGAAGGGTTGAAGAAATGGCTCTGAAAGGCGAGGTTGCAGAATTGTCAGTTCTGATGCAGCAGATCCGGGAGAGAGATGCAAGGGACAAAGAAACCCAACTGCGCAGCGGCGGGTGGCCCGCCAGCGATGCGATTCAGGTAGATACCACAGGATTGGCCATCGAAGACCAGGTGAAACGGGTTCTGGCACTGGCGATCGAACGGGGTGCGGAATTGCCGTCTGGCACCGGGGTCCACAGATGAGTTTCTATCGGGCGTGCTGGATTTTCGCCAGGGGATTGTGTGCGTTTCTGTTCCGGCTCAAGGTCGAAGGCGGCACGCACGTTCCAGTTACCGGCGGGTTGATCCTGGCCTGCAATCACGCCTCTTACGCGGATCCAGTTTTTATCGGGGTTGCAACAGGAAGGGAACTTTTTTATCTTACTAAGCGAGAAGTGTTTCCGGTTCCCGTCCTCGGGTGGCTTATTCATAAGCTGAATGCCCTGCCCATCGACAGGTCCCGCGGCGACAGGCGGGCGCTGACAACGGTGGAGAAGCGGCTGAAAGGGGGAGGGGCAATGTTTCTTTCCCCGGAGGGAACACGTAACAAGACAGGAAAGCTGCTGTCGCCCAAAGCGGGTGTTGGAATGCTGGCATACAGGGCTTCCGTACCAATCGTCCCTGTCTGTATTTTGGGCACGGCCAACATCTGGGGCAGCCTGATAGGATTGAGCCGCGTGGTGGTCCGTTTCGGACATCCCATCCGGATTGATCAGGGTCAGTACAATGGCAGTCGTAAAGAAGCGTATCAGGCAATAAGCAATGAAGTTATGCACCAAATCCAGGAATTGAATCAGGCGCACCGGCAAGCCGGCTCGGTGGTGCCTGAATCCGCAACAAAGTGAAAGTCCGGCATACGTGGTGGGCTCTGCCCACTTGAACCTTTATCCAAAAGAGAGTAGCAGTTGACTCTCTTGCGTTGGGTTTTGCCCTGGTTCTTTTTATGGGCAAGGAGGATGTTGTCGAATGGCTGAAGAGGAAAATCTGAAATCGTTGGAGACCGATCAGGCCACCGCCGTGCTCAGTCCGGAGGAGGCGCTGGACGCCTTGGATGACCGCGAATATTCCGATGAGGAATTCGCGTCTATGATGAGTCTGTACGAAGACACCATGAGCAATATTACGGAAGGTGAGATCGTACAGGGCACCGTCCTTGCTGTAGATGACAGCATCGTGGTGGTTGACATTGGCTTCAAATCTGAAGGAACCATATCGCTTTCGGAGTTCAGCGACCCTTCCGAAGTTGAGGTTGGTCAGGAAGTGGAAGTCTACCTGGAGAATGTGGAAGACCAGGAAGGCCAGATCGTCCTCTCCAAGCAGAAGGCCGACTTCATGCGGGTCTGGGACCGGATCAAGGATGCATACGATGCGGACCAGATCGTGGAAGGACGGCTCGTACGTCGCATCAAGGGAGGCATTGTCGTTGACCTGTTCGGCGTGGATGCCTTTCTGCCGGGATCACAGATCGATATCAAGCAGGTCAAGAATTTCGATCAGTTCATCGGTGAGGTATTCCCGTTCCGCATCATCAAATTGAACAAGAACCGTCGCAATATCGTGGTCTCACGCCGTGTTGTGCTCGAAGAAGAGCGCGAGCGCCTGCGCAAGCAGATTCTGCAGACGCTGGAGGTGGGCCAGGTACGCGAGGGTGTGGTTAAAAACATCACAGATTTCGGTGCGTTCGTCGATCTGGGTGGTCTCGACGGGCTGCTCCATATTACCGACATCTCCTGGGGACGGGTAGGTCACCCCTCGGAGGCCCTGTCTATTGGTGACACCGTGGAAGTCAAGGTGCTCAACTACGATGAAGAACGGGAGCGTATTTCCCTGGGTATGAAGCAGCTTGCGGATCATCCGTGGGAGAATATCGAAGACAAGTATCCCGTTGGCGATCGCGTGCAGGGCAAGGTGGTAAGTATCACGGACTACGGCGCGTTCGTAGAACTGGAGCAGGGTGTGGAAGGACTGGTCCATATCTCCGAGATGTCCTGGACGCAGCATATTCGCCATCCGTCCAAACTGCTTTCCATTGGCGACCAGATGGAAGTGGTGATCCTCAATGTGGACAAGGACGGTCAAAAGATTTCACTGGGGCTCAAACAGGTGGCCGCAGATCCGTGGCTGACACTGGACGATACCTATCCCGTTGGTACAAAACTGACCGGAACGGTTCGCAATCTTGTGAACTTCGGGGCCTTTGTGGAAATCGAAGAGGGCATCGACGGGCTGGTACATATTTCGGACATGTCCTGGACACGCCGTGTCAGACATCCCAGCGACGTGGTGAAAAAGGGTCAGGAAATCGATGTGGTCGTCCTGAACATCGACAAGAAACGCAGGCGTATCTCTCTGGGTCACAAACAGACCGTGGAGAATCCGTGGCCAGAACTCGCCGCCGAATACTCGGTGGGCAACCAGGCGAAGGGTACCGTTTCCCGCCTGCTCGAGCGTGGTGTCGTAGTTGAGCTAGAAGGGGACTGTGAAGGATTCATCCCTGCATCGCAGCTTGGCATCCCGGAGTTGAAAGCACCCCAGGCGCATTTTGATGAGGGTGACGAAATTCCAATGAAGGTTGTGGAGTTCGATGAGGAACAGCGCAAAATTGTTCTGAGCGTCAAAGAGTATCTGCGCGATGCCGATCAGGAGGAAATCGATGCTTATATCGAGCGCCATCCCGCCCGGGAGATCGTCGTTGTAGAGGAGCCGGAAGGAGAAGGGGACTCGGACGCTTCCGATGAGTTCGCCTCCGAATCGGGGGATGAAGACCCCCCGGCCGTTTCCGATACAGATGGTGTAGAAGCCGATTCGACAGAGGCAGTATCTGAGGATTCGGTGGAGGACGCGCCCGCTGACGATGAAGTCGAAGCAGATGCGCCAGTTGACGATGAAGTCGAAGCAGATGCGCCAGTTGACGATGAAGTCGAAGCGGATGCGTCTGCTGACGATGAAGTCGAAGCGGATGTGTCTGCTGACGATGAAGCCGAAGATGAAACGGATGAAGAAGAGAAGGCGAGCTAAGTCTGAATCGTGCAGCCGACTGAATAACATATACGAAGAGTTGAGGATGATTCCTCAACTCTTCGTTGTTTTCGGTACGAATGCAGAAGATATCCAGTAAGTACGGGAGAATCCATGTTGGCTGAACACAAGACGGTGTCCTTCTATACATTGGGTTGCAAGCTTAATTCTTACGACACCGAATGGTACCGAGAACAGTTCGAGGCCGAGGGATACCAGGTAATTCCATTTGGCGATTCTGCCGATGTGACGGTTGTAAATACCTGCACGGTGACCGGACAGGGAGATGCACAGTCGCGTCAGATGCTTCGTAAGGCGCATCGTGTATCTCCCGAGGGGACCGTTGTGGCCGTAGGCTGCTATGCCCAGGTGGATCCAGAGGCGCTTGTAGAAATGCCGGAAGTGGACCTGGTGATTGGGACGGAGGAGAAGACTCGACTTATAGATCTGGTGAACGATACCTGTTCTATGGGACGAAGTTTCGTAACCAAAGCGCGTACCGCAGACTTTCAGGAAATGGACATTTACAATTTTGGAGGCCGAGCACGCGCGTTCGTCAAGGTCCAGGAAGGGTGTAACGAATTCTGTTCGTTCTGCATCATCCCTTTCGCAAGAGGCAAAAGCAGAAGTCGCTCCGTCGAAAGTACGGTTCGCCAGGTCGAGCGCCTGGTGGATGTCGGATACAGCGAAGTGGTCCTCACGGGTGTTCACGTAGGAGACTATGGCACTGACCTGGACGGCACGCAATTGATCGATGTGCTCGAGGCGATCGATGAAGTGAACGGGTTGGCGAGATTCAGGGTCAGTTCGATCGAGGCGACCTTTGTGACAGAACCCATGATCGATTTCTTCGCGAGGTCCCAGAAATTCTGCAGGCATCTGCATGTGCCGCTCCAAAGTGGTGATGACGAGGTGCTTACGGCGATGCGGCGCCCGTATACTCGCGCCCGCTATATGGACCTGATAAACCGCCTTGAATATCGCATACCTGGCATCGGTGTCGGGGCGGATGTGATGGTCGGTTTTCCGGGCGAGTCTGAGCAGGCCTTCCAAAATACCTATGACCTGATCGAACAGGTCCCGCTGGTATACCTCCACGTCTTTCCCTATTCGCCCAGAAAGGGGACTCCCGCCTCCCGTTTGCCCGATCAGATCGATCCGATGGAGAAGAAAAGGCGAGGAGCTCTGCTGAGAGCACTGGGTACGCGAAAGGCGGACGCATTCAGAAAAGCGTACCTGGGTGAGACGCTCGAGGTACTTTTCGAAGGGCGGAGGGAGAAGGAGACGGGTTATCTCCAGGGTGTTTCGGACAATTATATCCGTGTGTTTGCAAATGGTCCCGATGAAGCGCGAGATCAGATTCGTACGACGCGAGTCTCGCAAATAGAGGAAGACCGGGCGATCGGAGAGATGCTGTAAGACTCGCCGGTCGATCACCAACAGGGTAGAGGGGGAACTGTGTCTGGAATTCTGATTACAGGGGGTGCCGGGTTCATAGGGTCGCACCTGGTGGAGCGACTTCTCAACCAGGGCGAGCGTGTGGTGGTTCTCGATGATTTCAATGAACATTATTCACCTGCAATAAAACGCCACAATGTTGCAGGTGTAATGGACCATCCCTCGTACACACTGGTCGAAGGCGACTTGAGGGACCAGGATACAGTGAAGGAAGTGTTCGGTTCTTACAGTTTCGATCGTGTGGTGCACCTGGCCGCCCGCGCCAATGCCAGGGCGTCACTACTGGACCCGCTTCTATATGAAGAGGTGAATGTAAAGGGTACGTTGAATTTGCTGGCGGTCTGCCGGGATCTGCAATTGAGAAACATTCTTGTTGCTTCTTCCTCCTCGGTGTATGGCAACAGTTCCAGAGTGCCATACCGGGAAGACGACCCGGCCGACCGGCCTGTGTCTCATTACGCTGCCACCAAGAGAAGCGTTGAACTGCATTGTCACACCTATCATGAATTGTACGGCCTGCCTATCTCCTGCTTCAGGTTCTTTACCGTTTACGGACCCCGTCAACGACCCGATATGGCATTTCACATTTTTGCACGGCTCATCGTCTCGGGCCAACCCATAAAAATGTATGGAGACGGATCCACTCTTCGGGACTACACGTATATATCTGATATTATTGATGGACTCACGGCTGCACTGGAGACACCTCGGGAGTTCGAGATCGTCAATCTGGGAAATACGAAGACCGTTTCGTTGAGCCGAGCCCTGGAGGTCGTACAGAAGGCACTGGGCAAGGAGGCAACAATCGAGGTGGTTCCGGAACAGCCGGGCGATGTGCGATTGACCAACGCGGACGTGAGTAAAGCCGGAAAACTCTACGGGTATTCGCCGAAAGTGGACATCGAGGAGGGGATGCAGCATTTTGCAGAGTGGTTCTTGAATGCCAGAAAAGAGGGCATTTTGTAAACCGGATGCACAACGGATTTATGTAAATACCACACTCCTACCTCATCACCCTACTGGGGCGTGTTTTTTTATGTTTTCGTGTTCGAAATGTGTCGCGCGTGGTTATATTGCCTCACAGCCGAGGTATGAATTTTTTTCATTCTCTGGTTGTCTCCTTCCCTGATAAATCCTCCCCCAGTGTCGACTGAGCACATTTTCTGTAATGGCCCGTGCGCCCGGTTTCAAGGGTAACCTGGTCGAGTGCCTGAACATCTGAGTATATTCCTGAGCTTGCCTGGGTCCGTACCGGCCTTTTATGGCCGGATATCTGGAGTCGAAAGGAGCGAAACTATGGCATCATCTTTTGATGGTAGCGCATACGGTGAGGCGTTTGGTGTGGTGTTGGCGAAGTCACGTCTAAATCCCCTGGACGGGGGGGACGCCAATGAAGCAGCAAAGCCGGGACTCGAGGGTCTCTCTCTGGATTCGGCATTCAAAGGCGAACCGGTTTTGGACGAAGACATGGCAAGTGCATGCATCAGCGCGGTCTGGCTGTATCACAACTTTCTGGATGAATCGCACACACTCAGCCAGCAGATCGATACGCCAACAGGTAGTTTCTGGCACGGTATCATGCACCGAAGAGAACCCGATTTTTCAAATAGCAAATACTGGTTCCAGAAAGTGAACGACCACGAGACCTTCCCGGCCATAAGTAAAGCGGTTTCAAGGATTGCTACGGGTAAGGGTGCGGAGGCTGCCGTGTTGACAAATTCACCCTGGGATCCGTTCGGATTTGTAGATCTGTGCGAGGCGGGTCTAAACGGAAATTCGGCGTTGGATGAAATTTGCAGAACTGTTCAGCAAATCGAATGGGAAATCCTTTTCGATTATTCTTACAAGAAGGCCATTGGCAAATGAGGGTTCATCTCCTGACATTGGCCTGCGTGTTGATCTTGATTGGAGTCTCGCCCGTTTCTGGTGATTCGATAACCTTGTTTGAAGCAGGGGAATTTGAGCGGGCCAGGGCGGAATTTACCGCCCGGTCGTCGGAGCATCCCGAGGATGTTGTGGCCATGTATTATCTGGCCATGCTGATTCCTGATGCTGCAAAATCCAGACAGTTGCTCGAACGCGTCCTAAAAGCAGATCCTCAAAGCGAACATGCTGCATGGGCCTCTTTTGAGCTGGCCGAACTTCTCTTTGCCGGTCCCTATGGCCAGTATACAGGAGCCAGGAAAATGTACCGTGCATTCCTGGACACCTATCCCGGAAGTGATCTGACTACCCTTGCTCGCTATCGAATCGGCCAGACGTTTCAGATTACGAATGAACCCGATTCCGCCCTTGCCGTGTTCAGTCAATCAATTGGGAATATCCGTGAATTACACCCTCTGCGGGTCTACTTCCGGCTCGGGCAGGCGGAGGCAAAGGCCCTTGCCGGGAGACACGAGGAGGCCCTCGCCGAGTCTGCACCTCTGATGACTTCCTCTGTATCCCGGCTGACAAGGACCCTTCACGCATCGCTCGGTGACGGTACCCGGAAGGGGAGATCCAGAAAAATCAAACAGGAATACTGGGTGCGTGTCGGAGTGTTCGGGGATCTTGACAATATCCGCCGATTAACCGAACGATTGACCTCGGCCGGATACGCAATGGTGGATTCTGCAATGGCTGTTGGGGGGCTAAGGATGGTTCTGGCAGGTCCGTTCCCGGACTCGCTTGGCGCTGAGAACGCAAGATCTGCGATCGAGCAGAGTGAAGGACTTCGGTGCAGAGTTTTGATATCCGCGGGGAACGAATAAGATGAGTGCAAAGCAAGCGACCGTGACCCCGGCCATGGAACAGTATCTCCGTTTCAAAGGGGAACACGAAGACGCAATCGTTCTCTTCCGAATGGGGGACTTCTATGAGACCTTCTATGAAGATGCCAAGGAGGTTTCACGGCTTCTTGGGTTGACTCTGACCTCCAGGAACAGCGGAGCAAACTCCGCCAAGGTACCGATGGCAGGAGTTCCTCATCATGCACTGGATACCTATTTATCCAGATTGATCAAGCTTGGCAGGAAGGTGGCCATTTGTGAGCAGATGGAACCCCCACAGAAGGGAAAGGCCATTGTTCGTCGAGAAGTGACTCAGGTCGTTTCGCCCGGAACGGCGCTTGCAGATAATCTTCTGGACCAGAACAGGAACAACTATCTGGCTGCACTGTTTGTGGAAGGTGACAACCTGGGAATCGCCCTTGTCGATTTGTCTACGGGGTCCTTCCGGGTGCTGGAAAACCCATCTGCCCGTATCTGGGAAATTCTGGAGCGCTCAGGCCCAGCCGAAGTACTCGCTCCCGAGAGTTGGGTGGAGGAAAACAGTCAGGAGTTTGCCACGCGTTTACCAGGTGTGCTCCTGGGGAAACAGGAAGATTGGTATTTTGGTTTTGCATACGCTTCGGGAGTCCTCCTGGAGCACTTCAAAGTGAACTCCCTGAAGGGTTTCGGCTGCGAGGAACTGCGACCGGCTGTTTGTGCCGCCGGTGCAGTTCTGAATTATCTCAAATCGAATCAGAAGGGTGCTGTTTCACACATCACAGGACTCAACCACGAGCGGAACGATGGTCACATGGTTCTGGATCTGGTGACGCAGCGCAATCTGGAGCTGGTCACTTCGATCCAAGAGGGGCAAAAGGAAGGCACCCTCATTTCTGTTCTGGACATGACTCGAGGGGCACTCGGCGCTCGGTGTTTGAGGTCCTGGCTGTCGCGGCCTTTGCTTGAGATACGGGGAATTTCTGATCGCCAGGATGCCGTATCACAGTTTCACGCGGATACGGCATCAAGAGAAAACGTACGTGATATTCTCCAGCGGATCGGGGATCTGGAGCGGATGATGTCCAGGATCTGCTGCGGCAGGGCGAATCCGAGAGATCTGGCTGGTCTCAAGCTCTCTCTGGAGGCCATTCCCGAGCTTAAAGCATCATTGAATGATGTGACGGGACGTCTGCTGGAACAGGTCCGGGAACACGAACTGCAGGATCTCTCTAAACTTACGGATCTGATCGAGCAAACTCTGGATTCAGACCCTCCCGTATCTCTGGCAGACGGTGGCGTGATTCGCACAGGATATAACGCGGAACTCGACGACCTTCGGAAGGCTGCTTCCGGTGGTAGGAGCTGGGTAGCCGAATTGCAGTCTCACGAACGTGAGCGAACCGGGATTCCTTCCCTCAAGGTGGGCTACAATAGGGCGTTCGGTTACTACATAGAAATCACGCGGACGAATCTGGATCGGGCACCGGAAGAATATATTCGGAAGCAGACGCTGGTCAATGCGGAACGATTCATCACACCGGATCTCAAGGATTGGGAAGCAAAGATTCTTGGTGCGGACGAGAGAGCGAAGGAATTGGAGAAGGAACTTTTTCAGACGCTTCGACTCGAGGTAGAGAAATGGGTGGATCCCGTACAAAAGACTGCTCGCGCAGTGGCCAGTGTGGATGTGCTGGCCGGACTGGCCGAGGTGGCCGCCGCACAGGATTTTGTTCGACCTGTTGTGGATGACAGCACGGTGATCGAAATCCAGGAGGGCCGTCATCCTGTTGTGGAGCGACTCCTGCCGACCGGGAAGTTTGTGCCAAATGACTTCCACGTGTCGGGAGACGAAGAGCAAGTGCTGATCATCACCGGGCCGAATATGGCAGGGAAGTCCACGATTTTGAGGCAGGTGGGCCTGATTGTGCTGCTCGCGCAGGTTGGCAGTTTTGTGCCTGCCGGGAGTGCGCGAATTGGAGTCGTAGACAGGATATTCACCCGAGTAGGTGCTTCGGATAATCTGGCCAAGGGTGAAAGTACCTTTCTCGTAGAGATGAATGAGGCCGCCAATATCTTGAATAATGCCAGCCCCAGGAGTCTCGTGCTGCTCGATGAGATCGGCCGAGGGACCAGCACATTCGACGGGTTGAGTATTGCCTGGGCGATGACAGAGCATTTGCACAATGCCGAACGGTTGCGTCCAAGAACCCTCTTCGCAACGCATTACCACGAATTGTCCGAACTGGAGGAGCTGCTCCCGAGGGTGCGGAATTATAGTGTGGCAGTGAGGAAGGAAGGGGACACGGTCGTTTTCCTCCATCGCTTGGTGCGAGGCGGATGCGATCACAGTTACGGGATCGAAGTAGCCCAGCTTGCGGGCATGCCGCCGGAACTCATTTCCCGCGCAAGAGAGGTCCTAGGCATTCTGGAAAAGAACGAACTGACTCTGGTTCGCGATTCGGCTTCGCTTGCAAAACCGGGCAGACAGATGACCTTGTTCGCACCGCCGACACCCGTGGAAGACCCCATCATAGGTGAGCTGCGGGATCTGGATATTAGCAACACTACACCGCTGGAGGCGCTTTCAAAGTTGGATGAATTGAAACGAAGGGTGGAATCGAAGGAGACATCCAACGGCAGATAGTCTTCCTTGCTTGTCCACATTGAAAAGGGCCCGGCTCAGTGAGCCGGGCCCTTTCTGTTCGTGTCGAGGTATGATGTCATCAATCGGGCGCCTCGTCGATCCGTTCGACAGAAGTAACACCGGATACTGTAAGCACCTTCTGACGTAAACCTGAAAACTGATCCGTCGACTTGACCTGTACTGTAAAAAGATCACCCACCTCACCATTCGCGGTGTTCAGCTTGCCATCGAGGATCGGGATTCCCAAATCTGAAAAGGCTTGTGAGACATCTCGGAGGAAATTCGGGCGATCGAGCCCGTTTACCTGGACCTGGAGTGAGAAGAACGATTCCTTCTCAGTATCCCAGTCGATTGCAATGACCCTCTCGGAGTCCTGGGTGAGCGAGAGAACATTTGTACAGTTGCGACGATGAACCGAAACCCCCTTGCCCTTTGTGATGATGCCGAGGATCGGGTCACCCGGTATGGGTCTGCAGCATTTCGCAAAGTGAATCATTAGATTCTTGAGGCCATGTATTTTGAGTGGTGTTTCGGACCCCGGAGCGGCCTTCTGTGCGCGTGTTTTCTTCGGCGCAGGTTTGGCCGACGGGAAGAGTTCATAGATGAGTTTGCTAAGCGAGAATTCTCCATTTCCGATGCCCGCATAGAGGTGCTCGACACTGTCTACACCCAAGTTTCGCGCAGCCTCCTCCATGGCCTCTGTTTTTGCTTTTCTTCTACGTCGCTTGAGTTCTCTTTCAACGATTTCCTGACCCAGCCTTACACTGTGCGTGTGTTCCTCTTCACGCAGCCATTTCCTGATTCGGCTTCTGGCCTTGGCACTTTTTACCACGCTGAGCCAATCTCGGCTTGGGTGCTGGTGGGGAGAGGTGATGACTTCAACGGTGCATCCAGTTTCGAGCGAGGATGAAAGGGGGACCATCTTTTCATTTACATGGGCACCCGTGCAATGCAACCCCACATCCGTGTGAACCGCAAATGCGAAGTCAATGGGTGTGGCATTCTCTGGCAGCCGAATAAGATCCCCCCTGGGAGTGAACACATAGATTTCTGTGGGGAACAGATCGACCTTCAGTTCTTCCATGAATTCCTTGGGATCGGTGGTTTCGCTCTGCCATTCCACAAGCCCTCGGAGCCACGCCATATGTTGGTCCAAATCGCTCTGACTCTTTCTGCCTTCCTTGTAGCGCCAGTGTGCGGCAATTCCAACCTCGGCGGTATGGTGCATTTCGTTCGTTCGGATCTGTACCTCGAGCATCATGCCTTTGGGACCCACCACGGTGGTGTGAAGAGACTGATACATGTTGCTTTTCGGTGTGGCGATGAAGTCTTTAAATCTGGCCATAACGGGTGTATACATCGAGTGAACCAGACCGAGTGCATTGTAGCATTCCGGCAGTGTTTCCACGAGAATGCGGATGGCGAGCAAGTCGTAGATTTCGGTGAAGGACTTCCCCCGGACGACCATTTTTCTGTAGATGCTGTAGAAATTTTTCGAGCGTCCTGTAATTTCAGCTTCGATACCTGTATTTCTCAGGGCCTCCTTGAGCGGGGCGTGCACCTCCTCGATGTAGGCTTCCCGCTCCTCCCGTGTCAGGTTGATCTTCTCCTGAATCTCCCGGTAAGCATCGGGGTCGAGCCATTTCAAACTGAGGTCTTCGAGTTCGGATCTGATCCGGGATATGCCCAGCCTGTGGGCAAGAGGTGCATAGATATCCCTACTCTCCAGTACCATCCGCTCTTGGATCTCTGGCGTCAGGTATTTCAATGTTCGAAGATTGTGAAGTCGATCGGCAAATTTGATCAGTACGACGCGGATGTCCCGGGCCATTGAGAGCAGCATTTTTCGAAAGTTTTCGGCCTGCTCGTCCTCGGGGGTTTGGAAGGTGAGGTCTTTGATTCTGGTGACGCCATCGACGAGTATGGAGATCTCCTCACCGAATTCTGCACTGATCTGCGACACCGGTACTGCTGTATCCTCGACAACGTCGTGGAGGAGCCCGGCCGCGATTGTGGAAGAATCCAGATTCAGGTCTATAAGAATTTGGGAAACTGCTGCGGCGTGGGTAATGGATGGATCTCCGGATTTTCGCAGTTGGCCCCTCAGGGCGAGTTCTGCGAAATGATAGGCTCTTGAAATGAGATCCAGATCATGATTGGGACGTGCCCTGAATGCGGTGAGGAGAAGATCCTGCAGGATGGGAAGGTTTGATTCCCGCTGGATGATGTCTGGAATGTCAGATTCGGCAAGGACGTGTGTTAGGGCCAAGCCTGCCTCCGTAAGTGGAGATGAGGGTCGTGCTGGAACCGGTAGTTTCGTATATGCCATTTCAGTAGAATATAACCATTTTCGAGCGTGAATACCAGACAACGGGAGGTGTGAAAGCCTTTCACACATGTGTCCCATCCTCACGGATTGAAAATGGGAGCATATGTATAAGTTAAATAAAAATAGATTCTTATAATTTTACCAAGTGCTGGCACGCAGGTTGCGAATGCCGTATTCAGGTTGAACAAGGAAATGCGGAAAGTAGAAGTTCATTCGGATGCGTGAACAACCTTGAAAGTCACGAGCAGTGACCATGGAGGAAGAAATGGCGAATATATACAAGACGATTAGATTGGGGCTTCTGGTTCTTCTGGCGACCCAGTGTTTCGGATGCGATGTGGTAGACCCGACCTTGCTTGGTGGTTCTGTAGAGGAGGGGGTATCTGCTGCAGATCTTGTAAATGCCTCGGTGGTGGTACTGACCACACACGGGTATACCATAGTAACCGTGGACAGAGAGATCGGGCTGGTAACCACGGGGTGGAGGGATGCCTCCAGTTTTGCGGGGCAGGTCTTTCTGGAGACTTCGCATCGGACCAGGATATCGGTTGTGGTGGATTTCCAGGCAAATCAGGTGAACGTTCAGATGACGAAGCAGGTGCAGGAAGGAGACAACCCGTGGAGAAACGACGACCTCTCCGGAAGCGATTATCGTGACGCCCAGGAAATTCTAAACGCCATTCAAGAAAGTGTTCGGGATATGTGAGGCAAGGCAACGGACTCAACCAGATGGTAAGTGGGCACGGATTCGTTTCTGAAACGGTAATTTGACAAGCGGGTTTGATGTCCTTATTTTTCTTCTGCAGATGATCTCCCCCTCGGTGCAAACGGTGATTATTACAGGGGTTCTCCAGGATGAAGAAGAAGATCGATATCGACCAGCTTGAAGTTGGAATGTATATGGAGGCGGATGTCAAAGAATCTGCCAAGCGTGCCTCCAGTCAGAATGTGCTCTTGCTGGGAAAAGGTGTGCTGATTACGTCCCCTAACCAGATCCGACGGTTGAAGGCTGCCGGATTGGGCGAAGTGACCATAGATACTACCAAGGGAAAGGATATCGACGGAGGAACTGTGATTCCCCAGGTGGTGGTGCCCCAGCCTGCTCGCGAGCGGCGGGGAAAGCCTCTTCCGAAGGGCCGCGAGATTCCCTATCGAGATGAACTCAAGGTTGCAAGGGCAACCAAGGCGGCGGTGTCCAAGGCACTCAAGGGCACAATGGAGAGTGTGGCTCTTGGTGGGGCTATGGATAAGCAGAAACTGGATCTGGCAGGAAAGCTCATTACGGAGAGTGTCTTTCGCAATGTGGATGCTATGGTGGGTCTCACAAGGATCAAGGAACACGATCCCTACACCGCCACACACTGCGTAAATGTATGCGTGCTGGTCCTTGCAGTGGCTCATGCGAACGGTGTGGACAAGTCGACGGCGGAAATGCTGGCAACGGCTACGCTGCTGCACGACATCGGGAAGACGAAGGTCCCCCTTGAGATTCTGAACAAACCCGGCCGGTTTGAACCCGACGAATTGGATGAAATGCGGAAGCATACCATTTACGGCGAAGAGGTGCTCCGGGAGATGTCGGGGGTAACGGAAGAAATGATGTATATCGCCACCCAGCACCACGAGATGTTCAACGGAAGTGGATACCCGCACAAGCTTTCCGGGGAGGAGATTCATCGATTCGGTCAGATGACCGCCGTTGCTGACGTTTACGACGCACTTACATCAGCTCGTGTTTACAAACCGGCCCTTCCTCCACACTTCGCTCTGACTCGCATTTACGGTAATCGTGATACCGAATTCAGGAAGGACATCGTAGACCTGTTCGTCAAGAGTCTTGGACTATACCCCGTTGGAAGTCTTATTACACTGAATACGGGGGAGGTGGGGATCGTCTGTGAGCCCAATCCTGAGAATTCGCGACAGCCGAAAGTGGGCATTTTCATATCCAGATACAAAAAGCGACGGATGGTGCCTACAGTAGTCGATTTAAGTGAACAAAGTTCGGAAAAGCGTGAGATCGTTCAGGTTCTGGATCCGGCAAAGTATAACGTGGATATCGATCGCATGCTCAAGATGACCGCAGGTTGATCGCGTAAGCGAATTTTCTTGAAAGTGCGGAGTGAAAGCAGGTCCAGGATCTGTTTCTCATTTCGCATCTTTTTTGGGGGAGGAGAACATGGAAAAGGAGATCCGGGGTGTTGTGGCAGTCTTGTCTACTCCATTCGATGAAGATGAAAGCCTCGTTCACGAGGATATCAAACGACAGGTAGAAGCGGCGATCGTTTTTGATATCAGTGCGGTGTGTCTGCCGGCATACGCCAGCGAATTCTATAAACTTTCCGGAAAGGAGCGGCTGGCAGTGGTAAAAACAGCCGTGGATGCATCTGGAGGAAGAATCGCTGTGGCGGGGCAGTCCAACCACCCTTCTGCCCGGCAGGCCGTAAGTTTGGCGAAAGGGAATCAGGACGCTGGGGCTGACCTGATCAGCTTTGCGATACCGAGGCAATTTGGTGCTTACGAGAATGACATTCTCGACTATTGCAGCACCATATGCAACGCGGTAAACGTACCTGTGCTTGTCCAGGATTTCAACCCGGGCGGCGCAACCGTGGGACCAGAATTTTGTCGCAAACTGATGGACAGGTGTTCAAATTTCCGATACATCAAATTGGAGGAGCCACTGCTGGGTCCGAAACTCAGGGCGATCAGGGAGGCGACAGAGGACGGAGTGGGTGTACTGGAGGGTTGGGGGGGAATGTATATGCCCGAGTTGCTCGAATCCGGAATCGCCGGGGTAATGCCGGGACTCGGTCACGCAGATGTGATGAAGCGAATCTGGGATCTCGGAACATCTGGGGATATGCCCGGCGCAATGGATGTATTCGATTCAGTTCTCGCGCAGATCGTATTCTCGCTTCAAAATATGGAACTCTATCTCAGAATCGAGAAGCAATTGCTGGAAATGAGGAAAATCATTCGAAATACCGGAGTCAGGAGCTTGTCCCTGAGCCCCGATCTGGAAACAGAAACTCACGGTAGACGTTTGAATGAACGGGTACTGGCGCTGGTCGAGCAGCTCGGCTTTCAGAAGCATCCAGTTGCTTAAGGACAAGGTCGTTGGTCCCGCTGGCGGCCGGTACTGATGTGTAGAGGCTTAGTGGCGAGCAGCGGGAGGTGAGCGCGTCAGGATGCCCCTTTTCTGGCGCAGATTGCACTTGCTTGAAATACCGGATAACGCTAAATTATCAGCAGGTTACGAGTGCTTTCCTAATATCATTAAGGCGGATTAGAAAGTAGTTAAAGTATGTCAAAACCTCGATACGACACGGTGCTCGAAAGGTGTTCATCCACCTCAGAGACCATTCTGATGTCATTCATCTGCAAACATACTCTCAACTCGCAGCACCTGTTCGGGGACAACCAGAGTTCGGACCGGATGGACGAGATCAAGGAAGCGATGGAAGCTGTGGTTGGCGGGAGGAAATACGAGGTTTTGCTGCTTCGGTCTCAGGGTAAGTCGATGGCGGAAATCGCCATGCTTCTTTCCATATCCAAGAGCACGGTCCAGAACTACTATAGGCAGGCGATCCGGCAAGTGAGGCAAGTTCTGGGCATAGAGAAATCCGACCCGGCGAAGCGCAAGTCTCGCAAGGCCGAAACGCAGGTATCCGAGCCAAGCGTGCCTGTGTAGGATTCAGGCAAAATGGGTTGTTTTTCAGGCAGTCGATGGGTGTTCCCGTCGACTGTTTTTGTTTGTTAGATTGAGATGGTGTTCCGGCGGGCGACCAGAAACAGAAAAAACGGACATCCCAGCACCGAGGTGATGATGCCGATCGGGATCTCGGAGGGAGCGATCAGAGTACGAGCCAGAAGATCGGCCAGAATCATCAGAAGTGCACCACCCAGGGCGGAAAGGGGGATGAGCTTGCGGTGATCCGGACCCGCGAGCATGCGCATCAGATGGGGGACGATGAGTCCTACGAAGCCGATGATTCCGCTGACGGAAACGGCGGCGGCAGCCAGCAGGGCAGAAGCTGAAAGGACAACCCGCTTCACCTGTTCCACATCGACACCCGTCTGCTGAGCGGTTTCCTCACCCAAGAGAAGGACATTGAGGTCACGGGCGTAGAACCAGATGAGGGTGATCCCAAGCAGAAAATAGGGAAAAATCATTTGTACGTGATCCCATCTTCTGGACGAGAGGCTGCCCAGCAGCCAGAACAATACCAAACGCGTATCCTCGTTACCCATGATCATCAGGAAGGAGGTGCCCGCAGACGCCAGGGCACCAACCGCTACGCCTATCAGGAGCAGGAGGACGACAGGCACGCGACCGCCTCTCAGCGCCAGGGCATATACCAGAAAGGTGGTTGCCAGTGCACCCAGAAAAGCGAGCGTTGGCGTGGCGCTCAATCCACCGATCCAGAAATCCAGATGAAGTACCATTCCGAGGGTAGCGCCAAAGGCTGCACCGGATGACACGCCCACGATGTAGGGGTCGGCCATGGGGTTCTGAAAGAAGCCCTGCATCGCGGTTCCCGCCACACCGAGGGAGGCGCCGATAAGGACTGCGAGTACGAGACGCGGCAACCGGATATCTCTTACGATAACGTGTGTTGTACTGGATGGAACGAAATCCGTAAGGGCGCTCCAAACTTCATTCGGCGAAATAGAAGCCGAGCCCACACCAAGGGAGAGTATGCACCCGAGGCCCAGCAAGGTCAAAAGCAAAGACGTAATCAGGCTGGTTGCTTTCCACGTGCTTTTCATCTGGTAAATTTCTCAGGGTGGAGCAGGCTTGCCAGCGACTCCAGGCCGGATACCAACCGGGGGCCGGGTCTACCCAGAAGGTCCAGGGAGATCTCGTATACTTTGCCTGTCACGATGGCGGCAATCGAATTCCACCCCGCCACCTGCCGCAGGCGTTTAACAGATTTCCGAATGGAGACGGAATCTTGGCCCGAGACGATGATGATATCCGGATTTCGCGTAACCAGAGTTTCCAGGCCAAGTTGGGGCCACGCCGCACCTGTATCCGCCGCAATATTCTGCCCGCCTGCACGTGTTACCAGATCGTGAATGAAGCTGCCGGGCCCTGCTGAATACATGGGCGCCTTCAACTGGCCCCAGAGTATCTTGGGTCGTTCGTCCGATGGTATTTTCCGAACTACAGCTTCTACGTGGGCCACACGCTCTCGGAGACGGATTAGAAGCTCCAGAGACTCAGGTTTGCTTCCGGTGAGTTGGCCGATTTGCTCCACTGTTTGCAGAGCTTCGTCCAATGTAGACGGCGCAAGGGCAAATACCGGAAAACCCAACTCGTGAAGGGCATCCAGGACTTCAATAGGGTTGAAGCGAGCGGCGAGAACGAGGTCGGGGGAAAGTGAAACGATTTGCTCCAGATTGGGGTTGGAAAACCCTCCGATCTTTGTTCGCGTCAATGCTTCGGCGGGGAAGTCGCAGTAGTCTGTAACACCCACAACACGATCTCCGAGGCCAAGCGCGAACAGAATCTCCGTATTGCTGGGTGCCAGTGAAATGATTCGCATCGGCACCTTGTCCAGGGTTGTCTGACGACCCAGGGCGTCGGACAGGCTGACGGGAAAGGGTTCTGCGAGAAGACTCGACTGAAGACCAAACAGCATGAGAAAAAGCACAATAAAATTCACAATATGCTCCTGAGCGGGCGGCCTGTTACGCCTGGCGTTTCCGATCAATTATAGGGTGTAACCTGCGGAGTTCCATTGACGGGACTGGGACGTACGATGGCCTTGATCCCGTAAACAGGTCCGAGAATTTCAGGTGTCAGAATGTCTACGGGGCTGCCCGTGGCCACCACGCTTCCCGATTGCATGAGCACCAGTCTACCTGCATACGCGGAGGCCAGATTAAGGTCGTGAGAGACACAAAGCAGCGTGAGCTGTTGGGCCCGATTGAGATCCTTGAGTAAATCGAAAATTTCTATCTGGTGGCCAATGTCCAGATGGCTATCCGGTTCGTCCAGCAGCAGGATATCTGGCTCCTGCGCCAACGCCCGCGCGATTACCGCGCGTTGTTTTTCACCGCCTGAAAGCTCCATGATATTCCGATCCTTCAGTGAGAACATGTCGGTTCGTTGGAGCGCCTCCAGGGCGATCTGCATGTCCTGCTCCCCCGCTCGTTGCAGTCGACCCAGGTGAGGCGTTCTGCCCATCAGGACCATTTCCAGCACGGAAAACCCAAACTGAGGTACCGTGTCCTGTGGGATTACAGCCACCTGCCGTGCAATTTGTCTGCGTGAAAGCGTTCGGATGTCATTTCCCATCAGTCGAACGCGCCCGTTTGAAAACGGCAGAACACCCGTTAGTGCCCTGATCAGTGTACTCTTTCCGCAACCATTGGGTCCGATTACCCCGACGAAGTCCCCTCGTTTCAATTCCAGGGATATGTCGTGGATTACAGGTTTTTCTCCATACCCGCAGGTCAGTGAATCGGCTTCGAGAAGGATCTGATCTTCCGTATGTTCCATAAAAAAACCGGCCTGAGATAATGGCCGGGTTTCGGTCTGTAATGATCGAGTACCCGGCTCTTCCCGCGAAGAGGCGTGGGTGGTTGTTACGGGCAGGTCTCCTGGCTCACGACTGCCACTCCCGGCCTTCCCGGTCCTCAGGACCAGTGACCAAAACTGAGAGGGCATTGTGTCGATTACAGTGGCGGGGCCACGTCGGAATTGCACCGACTTCCCTATTCTCCGAATCCAGATCAGAAATCCTGGTTCGGCACCCGATTACCAGTGCTCTTTATTGCTTCAGGAATATAGGGATATCCTATGGTCATTCAAAGATAAAAAGACCGAAGCCGGGGAATCCACCGTACAATTCAGGGTGAGAAAATCTTCGTTCCGCGCCCAATTTCCGCCCGATTTCTGACGCGTGTTTTGTGCTTGTGTTTGTTGACGCACCGTGTATCTTTGTGCTCAACAGGTAGAATCGTAACCCATTTGAGAGGAGCTTTTCATGGCTGTATTTATGCATACGCGCGTTCGAGTAGGTGATTTGGACAAATCCATTGATTTCTACAGCGATCACTTCGATTTCGTATTGAAGAGTCGTTCAGACAAGTCACCGGCGGGTAACCAGATCGCTCACTTGGAACTACCGGGCAATGCACACACTCTAGAACTGACCTACTCTGACGATTATGAGCTGAAGGTTCCCGAAGATCTGATGCATTTTGCAATAGGCTACCCTGACTTGATCGCCAAGTGCGACGAACTTGAAAAAAACGGCCTGGAAATCTGGCCGTCGGACTGGAGGGAGACCTTTCCCTCCGGAAGAAAGATGGCGTTTGTGGACGATCCGGACGGTTATGAAATCGAGTTACTTGAACGCGCCGATTAGACTGTCAAGTCTTCACCAGGTGGTCTATGGCTTTCCGGCACCCCATGCAGGGATTGGAGATGCGTCCAGCTGCGTCCGCGGATTTGTCCTGGATTGAATCGACAATTGGGACTGGCTCAATATCGGAGGACGTGTCTGAATTCCTCGTTGATCGATACGGAACCCTATCCCACCTTCTTGATCTGTGCAATAGCCATCTTGCCCAGTGCCTGATCGGGCATCGCGGAGGCCGGACGGCGGGTTGTATTGCCTGGCGGCAGGACGAGTTCGTGGGTGCTTTGCTCGTCCACATCGTATCGCCAGAGTTTCAGGACCTGGGTATTGGCACCGCTCTCCTTGCAGGGTTCGTGGATGGCGCACGGGAATCCGGGTTGAGGGTCCTTGAAACCCGAATCCCTGAATCGCTGGAGCGTGCCGGAAGACTTTACACCAGACAGGGATTTCGAAGAACGGTACAATGGATTCGCCTGGGGCGTGGTGATGCCGTCGTGCAGGTTCGATCGAATGATCTGAAACGAATTAAGAGTTTTGAAGTTGAGGGATTTACAGCCTTGAACGTTTGGTGTCACTATGAGCGTATCCTCAGCGGTCGGGCGTAGCATAGGCTACAGCATTTGAGAGGGTGGTTTTGGCAGAGATAACACTTCCATTCAAAGATTTGCTGCTGGATTCGAGTTCCTGGTCCACCTGGGCGCCCAGGGGAGAGATCCAGCCGGATTGGTCTGTGGAAAATGAGGGAGGACCAGGTGGTCGTTCGGCACTGGTTGTTTCGGGAAATGGAAACCCACGTGTATGCGGGTGCTGGCGAGAGGTCTTGCCACAGCTGCAGCCCGGAAGACGCTACAGGGTGGAGGTTCTTTTCAGATGCGAAGGGATTGCAGCCCCGGGAACCAGTGTCAGGGCGATTCTCAGCAGCAAGGGAAAGAACCTGCAGCGCGATGCGGTTTTCTATGATCACCTGGACTATCAAGGGGAGCGGGAAGGGTGGCATATTGCCGGGCAGACTATAGAGGCAGAGGAGGCGACTCCAGAGTTGACGCTCAATCTGTTTCTGGCCTGGGAGCCCAAGGGGAAGGTGCTCTGGGGCGATCCCAGACTGTATGATGTTACTGACCAGGATTCGAGTAGACCCGTACATCTGGCCGTCATATCCGGAAACCCGGACTCGCCCAAATCACCTGCTGAATGTATCGATTTCTATTGTCAGAAACTGGACGAGATCCCGGGCGCAGACCTGGTGGTGCTTCCCGAATTGATCAATTCCACAGGCCTCGACATGCCTGTCCTCGACCTCGCTGAGCCCATCCCGGGGCCCACTTACGGGTATCTGGCTGATCGGGCGCGCAGTCGTGGATTCTATGTGGCCGCAAGTCTCCTGGAGCGTGATGGAGATGCGGTTTACAATACCGGGGTCCTGATAGATCGCACGGGGGGCATGGTTGGAAAGTACAGGAAGACCCACCTTGCTCCTGGCGAGGACCTGCTGCAGGGCACCGCTCCTGGTCACGACTATCCCCTGTTCGAGACGGAATTTGGAAAGGTCGGATACATGATCTGTTACGATGCCCACTTTCCGGAAGTTGCCAGAATCCTGAGTCTCAAGGGGGCCGACCTCATTCTGTTTTCCAATATGGGCGATGGTCGCGAAGGAGGGAGTCTGTGGGAATCGTTCATAAGCATGAGAGCACTGGACAATCAGGTCCACATCGCAGCGGCCGTGAATGGCGGCAGGTCTTGTATCGTTAGCCCCAGGGCGGAGATCCTGGCCATTTCGGGGAAGGAGCCAGGTGCCTGGGTGACGGCAGCGTGCGACCTGGAATGCAGCGCCTCAAATTTCTCACGTCGCCCAATCCGTGGACGATACAATCTTTACAGAAGGTCGGAGACCTTCGGATCCCTGCAGCGACCTCTCTGGGATTTGTAAGCCATGGGTCGTCCTTCGGTTCTGGTCTCGCTTGCCGCATTTCTTCTTATCGCTGCGGCATTTCTGTATTACTATACGCTGCCTCCACCCGGGAGACTGGTGGTCAGGACCATTCCTTCGGGAGTGGAGGTATGGATTGACGGCACTTTGAGAGGCGCCACCCCCGATACCGGGCTTGTGGTTATTTTTTCGAAAAAGGGTAGTTACCAGCTCGTTCTCCGTAGAAACGGGTATATCCCCGACACGAGTGGTATTGATCTGGCGATGGACGAAGTCGTGGAACTGGATGTGGTGCTGAAGCTCCCAGGGATGTCTTTCGTCCGTGGTGGGATCTTCCAGATGGGCGCGGAGGAAGGAGACTACAGCGAGAGGCCCGTACATTCGGTGGAGTTGAATCCCTTCTACCTGGATCTCAGGGAGGTCTCCGTTCGGGACTTCAGGCAATTCAAACCCGGATACGCGCCTTCCTACAAGGGAGATGACATGCCCGCCACGAACATTTCGTGGGATGAAGCGCATGCATTCTGTGAACGATCCGGGAAACGCCTGCCCACCGAGGCAGAATGGGAGCGGGCGTGCAAAGGGGTTGCGGGCGACACCTACAGTTATGGAAATGCGTACGATGCTGGTATGGGCAGGACAGGATTGCGTCTGGATGCAGGACCTTCGGCGGGTGGATCGTATGGCTCAGGAAATGGTGGACTCCTGGATATGACCGGGAACGTATGGGAATGGTGTTCTGACTGGTACCGAAGGGATACATATCAGGTAGATGCAGGACCCAACCCGGGCGGTCCACGCAAGGGGGTTCAGAGGGTCCTGAGAGGGGGCGCCTGGTACAGCAATGCCAGTTATGCCCGATGTACCCACCGACCTGGGAATATTGGGAAAGAGCGGGATCTGAGTTTCGGATTCCGATGTGCAAGGGATCTTGAGCAGAGGAGGTGACACACACCATGGGTAAAATCCTTGTGGTGGATGACAACGACAGCATCCTGCAGTTGATCACAGATTTCTTCAGCAATTTGAAGGGGCATACCGTCTATTCGGCGAATAATGCTGCACGGGCGCTTGAACTCGTGCGGCAACACAGCCCAGAGCTTGCGCTGTTGGACATCATGATGCCCGAAGTGCATGGCGTGGAATTGCTCAGGCAGATCAAAAAGATTTCACCGGACATGAAGGCCATTATGATCACGGCCGTGGACGACGAGGAAATTGCGGAAGAGGCGATGCGTGAGGGAGCAGCGGACTATATTACCAAACCGCTTGATCTGAATTATCTGGATACGGTGGTGACATTTCAGTTGATGGAATAGGGTTCTGAAATTTCCGAGAAAAAGAAATCCCCTGGAGCGCTGGCCTCCACGGGATTTCTTCTGGTTAGAAGACGAATTATACGATTCCTTCCGGTATTTTCCAGTTTGCGTACCATACGGAATCCGGATCAAGGGACGCATCTTCCGTCCATCCGGACTTCATTGTTTCAAATTCGCCAAGGTGAGGTTTAACGACCTCGTTCCATAATCTCTCTACATCGGCGAAGGTGTGCAACCTGTGTTCGTGGTTCCCGGAAGCGTAAGAGCCCAACAATTCCTCTGCCTTCTTTCCCAGCCATGCGACCTCGTCTGCCACCATTCGTTCGCCCGTGAGCCGGTTGGAGGACCGGACGGTAGGTCCCATTGCGAAATGAGGACCCTCCTCATCCTCTGAGGGTAAACGAGACATATCGACGCACTGTGGTTCGATTGCCCAGAGAAGGGAGGTCTCGACCTTTCCGGCGTGGTCGCCTCCACTTTTTCCGTCGTTGTCGAACCCCGGTTGGTTCGCTTCAAGATCCGGAAGGCTGAATATCCGGGTACCCAAATGAGGCTGGACCAGTTCACAGAGTGTTTTCAGGTCTTTCCAGTTGGGTCCGTAGTGACCCGTGACCAGGATGGCGGCGTGAAAGCCCAGATGATCTGCCATCCTGAGGTGATAGCATATGTTCTTGAAGTGCTGCCACGGCGGCATGCAGGTGAGCCAGGACCGGTCTACCTGACCCACTGCCCGTTCACTCCAGAGCGCGTATCCGCCCAGTTCGTGAATATGCCAGTAGTCGGGCGGCGCCACAATGCCCCCGTGTGTCCGTGCGGTTTCGCAGCAGATGCCGTGTGCTTTCAGGGCATCCAGGCCTACCACGTTCTGGGGACCATGCGGCTCGCATAACCCGTATGGATAGTATACCAGCGGACAGGAGGCGAAGGCCGCCTCCAGCTGATCGGGAAACATGCGTTCCCATCTGACTTCTTCCATCCCTGTCCTCCAATTCATAGTGAGTATATCCAGAAGCTGCTTCCACATCACTCGGTTACCGCACTTTTCCTCTGCCGGCTACGCGCCAGACTCCTTCAACGATACCATTCCGTACGGCGAAGACCCTGTCATGCAGGTTGGTCGTCATCCCCTGGTGCTGGGGGACAACCGAAAGCCTGTCTCCTATCCGAAAATTTCGTTGACACTTGCTGATGTCAATGTGTCCGTGTTCCACCGACATGCCGTAAATTTCTGCGCCGGGACATTCCATAATGTACCCGTACGGGATTGGCGGGTAGCTGGTAAATGTTTTCTGTCCGCCATCTGTGATGATCCGGTCCGGAGTGGGGGTGCTGACCACAGTTACGACCATTCGTTCTACGCAGGTCTGCGGATTCGGCGGGTTACTGTCTCGATTGATCCTGTGGAGGCCCTCAAATACAGATGACCCAATGCGGGTTTCCGTACACCCGATCTGAGCGGACACAGCCTCCGATCCGGTCCCCCCTCCACTGACTGTATGAATGGGTATTCCGGCTTGTGCGAGCAGTTCCCGAGTGCGGTCCAAAAATGGCTTGGCTTCGGGTCTGCTGGGGTAGGTCATAATGCCCATGAACTTGAGTCCAGGCAGCTTGACAATTGTAGATGCAAGCTCCAGGGCTGCTTCGGGCGACTGTACGCCGCAACGTTTCCCTCCGGTGTCCAGCTCCACGAGCGTTTTTACTTCGCAGGCCTCACCGGCCAGGTCGGATATCCCTCGAGCAGTAATTTCGGAATCCAATGCAACGGTAATGCAGGCCTGCCTGCAGAGTCGGATCAGCCGCTCGACCTTCCTGGCACCGACAATGTTGTATGGGATCAGAATATCCTCGATTCCGGCAGCGACCATGGCCTCTGCCTCACCCAGTTTCTGGCAGGCTATTCCGATAGCACCCGCCTTGATCTGCATGTGGGCAATTTGCGGAATCTTGTGAGTTTTTGTGTGCACGCGTAAGGGAATGTTCAGTTGCCTGCAAGCATCCGCAAGTTCTCGAATATTCTTTTCAAGGACATCGAGGTCAATCGTAAGGGCGGGTGTGTCCAGGTCTTCTACGCGCATGGTGTCCTCATTCGAAAGGGGTTGGCCGGCGGAATCCTTGAAACTTAAGGCTGGGGGAGGTAAAAACAAATGCAAAATTCTGCAGTTCCGGATTTTTGGAAATTGCTTGACAGTTCAAGAAAATACGGAGTATTATTAGTCGTTCAAGGTATTCCTAGGTCTATACACAATCGTTTCCGGAGGAGGATGCAATGATCAAGGTGGGGTTCGTGGGTGCAGGGGGACGTGCGGGGTCCCACATGAGCGTCTTGCATGGTATCGAGGATGTCGAAATTACCGCTATCTGTGATGTCGTGGAGGCCACTGCCAAGCGTGTGGCTGGGGAATATGGTGCGACGGCGTATACCAGTCATGGCGACATGCTGGACAAGGAAGACCTGGACGCAATGTATGTGAGTGTGCCTACATTCGCGCATTTCGATGCTGAAACGATCGCTGCAGAAAAGGGGATCCACCTTTTTGTGGAAAAACCTGTGGCGCCGACAATGGAAAAAGCGCTTGAGATTCTAGAGGCAACCAGGAAAGCGGGGGTCCTGACCTGTGTGGGATACCAGGTGCGCTATCTTGGATATGTACAGCAAGCGAAGCAATTTCTGAAGGACCAGGTGGTAGGTATGGTCTCGGTGAGCAGGTGGGGAGGGTTGCCCGGAACACCCTGGTGGCGGGTGATGGCCCAGTCTGGCGGGCAACTGGTTGAGCAGACCACGCATCAAATCGACCTCCTTCGGTATCTGATCGGTGAAGTGAAAGAGGTGCATGCGTATTACGCGCTCCGAACCCTGGACGACGTGCCTGATCTGGATATCCCGGATGTTTACACCGTGAACCTGCAATTCGAGAACGGCGCGATCGGTTCGCTCACCTCAGCGTGCAGTTTCCTGGATGGTGGGGGCAGCAATTCCCTGTCGTTTGTATTGAAAGGGATGCGCGCTGAGGTCGATGCCAAGGGCGTGATGATTTCACCGGACGGAGCTGGCGACGCGGGACCAGTTCCCGGAGATCTGGGCGACATCGATGAGATTTTCATGGAGGCTATCAGAACAGGTGATGGGTCGAAGATCCTGTCCGACTACGAAGACGGTGTACGGTCGCTGGATGTTTCCCTGGCTGCCAACAGATCCGCGGAGTCCGGGAAACCAGAAAAGACCCGGTCAAAGATTTGAGGGACTGAATCAGCTCCATTGCCAGGAGGGTTTCAAGGTGTAGAATTGCGTGTATACCGGTTTTTGTATATCTTTTTGAATCCATGTTGTCGAGTATTACTTCGGAATCCAGAGTGTGTGTTGGAGGCGTGAATCATGCAAAGTAGTGAGACACCAAGAAGGTCCAAAAGTCAGATTGTTGTAGATTATTTCAAGTCCATCTTCTTTGCGGTTTTCCTGGCAATTCTAATTCGGGCTACTCTGGTTCAGGCGTATCATATTCCTTCGGGTTCTATGGAGAATACCTTGCTGGAAGGTGACTATGTGCTCGGCGACAAGCTGACCTTCGGCACACAGATTCCAGACCGGTTGCCCATTCTCAATCAGAAGCTTCCCTCTCTGCGCCTGCCGGGTTTCAGATCACCCAAGTCCGGCGACCTGGTGATTTTCGAGTTTCCCGACGATCCGTCCAGGGATTTCATTAAACGATGTGTTGCTGCCGAAGGGCAAACCGTGGAGATCAAGGACAAGGTATTGTACGTGGACGGGAAACCCTTCAGGAACCCAGACGGGGTGAAATTTTCGGACCACCGAATAAAGGCACGTCGATACAGTTCCCGCGACAACTATCCACCGTATAAGGTACCTCCGGGCCACCTGTTTGTGATGGGCGACAATCGGGACAACAGTTACGATAGTCGCATGTGGGGCACGGTTTCACTCGATAAAGTGAAGGCGCATCCACTTTTGATTTACTTCAGCTGGAATTCGAAAGCACCTTTCTGGAATATACTGGAGAAGATAAGATGGGGCAGGCTCGGCACCCTGGATTGATGATCCCCTTTGTGGCGGTTGGAATGTTCCATTCAGATATGTGAAAAGGCTCGCAGATAGCGGGCCTTTTCCTTTGGGGTAGCGAATTGGGAAGAGCATCCGTGAGAATTTGTCTCATCGCTCTGCTGCTGTGCGCTGGTGCCTGTCGTTCGGGAGACGAGGTCGATGTAACCGGTGCTGTGCTGGTGGGTGGCAGATTACCCTACACCGTGACCTGGACTGCCCAGAAATATATTCAGCGTGCAGGCGGCTTCGATGCACAGGCAGACACTGGCGCCATCAGCGTGAGCAGGGTTCTGCCGGGTACCCCTATTGAGGATGCGCTGGACTACAGGAGACGCTTCGATATCACGCTGCAGGAGGCCGGCGATATCCGTCCCGGGGACCATATCGTGGTTCCATACCAAACCTATGTCGTTCGGCTGGACTCCGTGTTGCGTATCAGCAAGTTCGACCTGACAACCGGCGGCAGAACGTACCGGATTCCGGATGGCTACTGGATACCAGGTTGGACCGACCCCGGGGTCATGGCAGGGGTCTTGATTGGGCGTGGCGAAATTCTGGAAGATCAGAACCAGATCAGCATGTTCCATTATATCTACCTGCAGATGCACCCGGCGGCTTTTTCTTCAATTTTTCGAACAGGAGCTGGAACTCCGGAAACGCATCCGGAAATTTTGGAGGATGCTGCAGAAATCCACAGGACATTGTTTATGAAGGGAGATTATCAACTTGAGGGACGCGCGCTCCTACCTCCCGAGGGTTTCCTCCACTTTCAGGCTGGGGTCTGGCTGGCGCCGAAGAGCAAGACCTATCCAGGTCCCGGAATGCGGAAGCGCAAGTACGCAGACGGGAGAGAATGGACGACTTATGGAGATGGCAGGCAGCGGGTAATCCATCCAGATGGAAAGGTGGTCAAAACTTTTCCAGGTGGGTCCAGATGGACGCGATTCGGGGGTGGGCGGGTGGTCTACGAAGATGAGAGCGGAAACCAGGAAACCCGATTTCCGGATGGCAAAGAGGTTTGGGTAACCGCTTCAGGCAACCGGGTTACGACATTCTCAGACGGGGGACGGGAGTACCGAAACTCGAATGGCGATGTAAGGATTGTGCTGCCCAATGGTACGGACAGGACCACATTCGCAGAAGGAATCGTCCATACCAGATTCCCCGATGGACGGGTGGAAGTCCGAGACCCGGACGGTCAGGTGGAAAACCGTTTCCCCGATGGCAGGATTGTAGCACGCACTGCAAACGGAACCAGGATTACAGTCCACCCGGATGGAAGTCGACTTGCCCGAATGACGGATGGTTCGGAAGTCGAATTGTTCACGGACGGTACTCGGATTCAGCGAAACGCCACGGGGGAACGCGTTGAGGTGTTTTCAGACGGGCGACGGAAAATTTCGTTTCCGGATGGAACAGAAATGATTCGACATCCGGATGGGTATCGGCAAATCAGATATGCCGACCAGACACATGTAGACCTGATGCCCGATGGCCGCGAGATTCGCCGTGATGCTGACGGGCGAACTCTTGTCGTCCATCCAGACGGGCACGCTCGTCAGACCGATACACTCGGAACTACCATCGAGATCTTCCCGGATGGTTCACGTATCGAGACGGATGCAGAAGGAAACAGGATGGAGATGGAGGCCGACGGGACCTGGCTCAAGACGTTTGTGGAGCCATATGCCTACAGAGGATCCATGAGGCAGGATCTGATCGGTCTCGAGTCCTGCCCTGAAGCGATCACCCCGGGAGAAAAAATAGAAGTGTCTGGCACGGTGGCGGACACGGTGATCGGGTTGGAACTGGCTGTATTCGAGCTGCCTCGCGGAGATGTGGTGAGCTCACTCTTGAAGCTCAAGAAGGGAAGATTCGAGGGGTCGCTGCGACTTCGGAAGCCGGGATTCTACCGGCTGCAGATTCTCGCGGAAGTGGGCGTTTCACACACAGAAACGGTAACTGACCGAATGCTCCGAGTGGGTTCACCCCAACCGCTGGGCAGTCCTATTTTGCGTGTGGAAAAGTATTCGGAAATGGATGAGGCCGCCGAACTCGCGGTTCAATTGATCAACAACAGCAGACGGGAACTTGGGAGAAGCGCGCTGCACGTTCATCCCTGGCTGACACGGGCGGCCGAGTACCGGGTAAGCGAAATGCGGGCCCTGCGATATTTTTCACACGTTTCACCTAACGGCAAAAATGCAGCTGCTCTGGCACGCTCCGGTGAGGTAAGATTCAGCAAGGTGGGAGAAAACATCGGCCAGGGACCGTCGGTGGAGGACGTGCATGATCAACTGATGCTAAGTGCCGGTCACAGGCGAAATATCCTGGGGCGGCAATGGACGGATGTGGGTGTGGTGGCCGTTGAGGAGGGGGGCATGGTCTGGGTGGTTCAGATATTCGCCGATCGATAGGCGACGGTTGACTTGGGCGAAGTGTTTGGCTAATTTTCAGAAGCGCCGGGGCAACCCATAAAATACTTCCAGGAGTGAATAGATGACCCGAAAAATCGGCTGGGTGGGACTCCTTATCCCACTGCTCTTGCAGCTTGGGTGCGGGAAGATTCCCGAGGATACCGTGGGCGATGCAGCCGAATTTTCCAGCGATCGTGCCTATGTGGATACGGATTGGGGGTTTCAGGTGTTCATCCCTGACAATACGACCTGGGGATATTCTTCACAGACCTCCTACCAGACCCGCGCTTCGAATGGGCTCCCTCTTGTTCAAGTTACCATTAACAGGGTGCCGTTGGATGGATCCACATTTCGGCCTATAATGACCCTGGAGCCCAGGGTACTTCCCAGGAATGCAACACTCGAGAGCTACGCTGCCTCTCTGGAGGAGGATTACAAGGCCAGATTTATGGGGTACAGATCCGAGGAGAAACGGATTTTCAAGATCGCGGACAAGGATGCCATGGAATGGACGTTTCGATCAGTTTTCATTCGATCCATAGGTAACCGGTTTATGGCCACTTTTGTGCTGGATGGTCAGAAGGTCTATGTGTTTTTGGGGACGGGACTGTCCTCCAGTTTTCCTCTGGAGGAATACCGATCCATCGCCGGGTCTATGGAGTTTCTGTAACAACGGCTGGAATCCGTAAATGTCTGTTTTACAATATGGTATAAATGGCGAAAATGGAAATTTTAGCCATTTTGCGCTCAAGAATCGGCCGGCCGATGCCGATAAAGATTACTGACCAAGCGGTATCATTTGCTTCGACAAGGCCCTTCCGGGTTCCGCGACCTGGAAGGGCCCTTTTTTATGCTCCCACTCAACAGGACTTGCGGATAATAATGAGATCCAATCCTCTGGTTTCCAGCGCCTTCCTGAAGACAGATCGCATAGTCTGGTCGGAATCGGAGTCCTCCACCGTCCAGATGTGCCTCACTCCGCAAGTTTTTGCCAGATCTTCGATTTTCACAGCGCTGCCGGGACTCGATCCACCAAATTCCGATCGGTTTGGCGAAGGTTGCCCCCCTGTGGTGAGTGCTCCACCGTTGTCCAATACTACCATGAGGGCATCTGAACCGGTTGCCCCCGCGTGAATCAGCCCATTGATGCTGCTGTGGTAGAATGCAGAATCTCCAGTGAACGCCACGGTTCGTTCTCCAACCCCGGCTCTGGCCAGGCCAATAGCAGCTCCGATGGAGGATCCCATGCACAATTTGGTATCAAGTAGCTTGGCAGCCATCACCACGCATCCTGGATCGGCCGTAAGAAACGGATTTTGCCCCAAAGTCTCAGCTTCTTCCCGAAAAGCCCTGACAATTTCCTCGTATGGACACCCTGCGCAGTGAGATTTTCGGGCAGGTTTCTCCTTTCCCCAATCCTTCTGCAAATATTCTCGTCCGGGAAAGTAGTCGTCGATAAATTTTTTGAGAGAACTCTGGATCTGCCACCGGAAAAGCTCACCTTCCCAGTTCACATGTCCGGTCCGTTTTCCCAGGATTTTAGGCGTGACACCCTCATCATATCCAATGGCCTTTATGGCGTCTTCCAGGTACGGGTCAACCTCTTCAAAAACAATTATTTCGTCACATTTTTTCAGGAATTTGGCAATCAAGCCCGCCGGGAGTGGATGGAGGGTACCCAATTTTAAAATGGACAAACCTTCGGTTGACGTATCACCCAGTGCATCAAGCAGCTTGCTGAAACCGAATCCGCCTGTGAGAATTCCCCTGGTGCCTTCCCCTAGAAGCTGGTTAAATGCGGAACTTTCCAGTTCTGCTGCAATTTCACCAAGTTTCTCGTGAAGACGCCTGTGGTTCTGCATCGTGTTGAATGGTGAAGATATCCAGCGCATCTGCTCGCGGCTGGGAGGAAGCGAGGGACGTGTGTTTGGCGGCTTTACGGCAGGCTGGGATGCCTCGCTGACACTGAAGCTTCTGATGATCCGGATAATGACCACACTTTGGTATTTCTCTGAAAAGTCGAATGCCCAGCGTGTCATGCGCCTGCCTTCTTCCGGCGATGCCGGCTCGAGCACCGGCAATTCCGCCAGATTTCCAATCAACCGCGTGTCCTGTTCGTTCTGGGATCCCCACGCTCCCGGATCATCTCCAAGGAGGATCACGAGACCGCCATGAACGCCGGTCATGTTCAATACCATCAGCGTGTCCAGGGCAACGTTCATACCCACACTTTTCAGGCAGACGAGCGCCCTTTTCCCTCCCTGTGAGACTCCTGCAGCAATGTCCAGAGCGATTCGTTCATTGGGACACCATTCGGCGTGGTGTCCATATCGATCCTGCGTGTCTGCAAGTGTATTAAATGTACCGGTCCCCGGAGATCCCGGATACCCTGTTACCACACTTACGCCGGATTCTATTGCGCCAAGTGCGATAGACTGGTCGCCGTTTTGTATTTCTGCAGCCATTTGGTTCTCCTGTGTGAATTCCAAATCGGGTGATCTGTAGACCGAGGGATGGTACTTTTCCTGTCTGAGCTTGTCAAGAAATAAGGGTGTTGCCAGGCATTGTGCTGCGCATCAGACAAGCCCGATAAGACGCCAGAACAAGAGATTCAGGGGGACGAGGAGTATCAGAGTGAGAATAGACATCAGGGTCATCAAGAGGATGAACTGGCCCATTCTCACATATCGAAAGCTGTATGCCAGGACGAAAGGGGCAGACTGGTATGGGAAGAACACAAGGCTCGAACCAATGGCAATGCTCAATGAAGCGGGCAGAAGCGGAAGTCCGGTCTGGGCAGAATAGTCCAGCAGTATCGGGGCAAGAACAGCGGAGATCGCGGCGGTATCTGCAAAGAAATCGAAAGGCAACACCAAATAGGTCAACACACCAAGGCGCACGGACGGGGCCAGATCCGAGAGGTCGAGCCATTCTGTTAAACCCGAGGCCAGCGTGGCGCTGAGATCGGCGTGTTCTATGGCATAACCCATTGCGAAAGCTGCGGCGACATAGATCAATAACGGGAAATTGATCTGGCGCAGCCGATCGGGATGGAGGGGCCCCACGCCTGGCAGGAAACTCAGGAGGACCAACCCCAACCCTATGTGAGCGGGATGAATCCCGTGCACTGCATCGGTGGACCAGAGCACCACGCCCAATATCAGGATGGCGAGGGTCTTTTTCTCGTCCACTGTAAAAGATTTCGGTACCCTGGGCAGATCCTTGAGCAGGTTTACGGGACCGGGCGCCACGGGGAGCAGGATGCGAATGAGTGCGTATGCACACAGGGTTCGGCCCAGCCCGATGACCGGGAACATATATCCTGCCCATTCGCCCCAGAATACCGGTATGTTTCTGGATTCCATGACCCCGAAGACGACCATATTCGGCACAGAGGCCGTAAGCACCCCTGTTCCTCCGTAGTATGTAGAGCACATCAAAGACATCACGAGCGCTGCGCTGACTCTCGAGCCGGGCTTTTCCCCAAGGGATTTCAGAAGGCCAATAAGCAGGGGCATCAGGATGAGGATGCGGACAACTCCAGAAGGGATCAGAAGCGCTGAAACGAGGCCGAGAACGTGGATGCTCAAGATCAACCTCGGATAGGTGGTCACCCGCTCCAATACCATGCGGCCCATGCGATCGCCAAGTGGCGTTTCGGTGATGCAGAGGCTGAGTCCCATACCGGCGAATACGAGCCACAGAGCCTTCCCGGAAAATGCGCCAAATGCCGTTTCAAAGGGTAGTACACCAAAAAGAGGAAGGAGCAGAAGGAGAAGCAGAGAGCTGTACTCAATGGGGACAGGTTCGAAGGTCCAGAGTACAACAGTAAACACGGAAAGGGCTATGGCGAGACGGGCAGTGAGCCCAACATCCGCAGGATAGAGCAGGATGATCAGCGGCAAGGCGAACGCAAGCAGAATGCCGATTCGATCCTTATTCACTGTGGACTCTGGCAGATCTCATTTCGGAGATATTTCCTGGTGGGTGAAAAAGGCATGTTGTGAAACTGCTGGAGGAAATGTGTGCCATCTCAAGGCCGTGACCAATGAAGGCTTCAGGAGCACGTGTATCCTTGACAATTGGCAAGGCCTGCGTCATATTGGCAAATCTGGCAGCGATAAGCTGACACAGTCGACAAAGGTATTGGTTCCAGGCGACTGGCGGGGATGTGGAGAAAGCACCATCGGATCGTGTTAACTCACAAGGGCAAACAGGCAGCAAGATCCGCCGGGGATTCGGTATTACCTGTTGAACCGATTCTGTCTGACCTCAGCCTCCGTAGGCCTCGAAGAGGGCTCTGTAATATCGCAGCAGACGCTCCGGTTCCGGGCTGTCTGGAATCTCGGCCAGGACGTAACCCTCGTAACCTTCGGCCCTCAGGCGTGCAAACAGGTCCTTCCATGGGTATTCAGATTTGTGGATCTCATTGATGTGGACGAGCGAGACTTTCTCCTTGAGCAGTTCGAAATGCTTTTCTATGGACCCGTCCACGACGTCCTGGGGATTTGAATTCCAGCAAAGGTAGACATTGTCGTGATCTGCATGGTCAATGATCTTGCGCATTCTGACCGGTTCGCAGGTCTCATGTCCGTGGACTTCGACACGAATCTGTATACCCAGATCGGCGCAGGCCTCACCACACGTCCTTAGCGCTTTGCCAATCTGCTCCAGGGTCTTCTCCTCGGGTATTCCATTTTTCACTTGCAGGCCATTCGGGCGGACCTTTATCCCTTCGCACCCGAGGTCTGATGCGAGCCTGGCGTATTCGATTGTGCCATCAATATTTCCCTGCACAATTTCAGGTTCTGTCGCGTGATATTCGTATGCGCTACCCAGGCCGACGATTTCCACACCTGAATCCGCGAACTGCTGACGGACGCCCTGGCGCTGATCAGCAGTGAGTTCTATTTCGACACCGTGGGCGTGGGTGGTGCGCAGCTCAACGCCACTGATCCCCACCCTCTGGCACATTTCGATGATCGTGGGGACGTCCCAGTCCTTGGCGATTTGATACGTAACGATTCCCAGTTTCATAATCCTGCTCCTTCCGATTCAATGGGTTTGATGCAGCGATGTTAAAATATCGGCTTCTATCACATTGTCAACGCATTTGTACCGGAGGATAACCATGTCGACACAGGCCGTTAGTTTCCCATCGGGATACCGGATTCGACGGATGAATTCGGAGGATATCGGGCAGGTCTGTGAAATCGCCGCACACGCCTGGAAGCGTATTCACGAGAGCGCGACACAGATCATGGGGTCTGATATGCACGAGATCCTGTGTGCGAACTGGGAAGAAAAGAAGGCCAGGGCGATTACAGACCACTGGGAGAGAAATCCGGAATGGGTACGCGTTGTGGAGGCAGTGGATTGCCAGGTGGTGGCTTTTTTGACGTTTCGCATTGACCCGGAGAAGTCTCTGGGCACCCTTTTGAACAATGCGGTTTCGCCCGCATTGCAAGGCAAAGGGATTGGGACAGCGATGTACGCGTTTGTTCTAAATTTGTTTCGAGAAGAAGGGATGGCCTACGCATCTGTGGGCACCGGGCTGGATGACGGGCATGCCAGGGCGAGAAAGGCTTATGAGAAGGTGGGGTTCAATGTGGCGCAGCCTCACGTAACCTATTACCAGAAACTTTGAATTCGGGAGAAGCGCATATGGCGGTATCATTCGGCATTGTGGGATGTGGAGATATTGCGGAAAAGTCCTTCGCTCCAAGTCTGTTGAAATCTGACCTCACAGAGTTGACTGCGGTTTGCAGAAGGGACCTTGGGAAAGCTCAAGCCTTTTCCAGACAGTTTGGAGATCCGGCGGCCTATGCATCCGCCGAAGAAGTGATTCAGGATGATAGGGTGGAAGCAGTGATCCTCGCGACGCCTCCGAATGTTCACCGAGAGCAGGCCATTCTGGCGGCGGAACACGGGAAGCACGTTTTGTGCGAAAAGCCAATGGCTATGCATGCAGTCGAATGCCGGGACATGGTCGAGGCCTGTCGCGAAGCGGGTGTAAAACTGGGTGTGGCCTACAGGCGGCGGCTTTTTCCGCAGGTGGTCAAGGCAAAAGCGTTGATATCCGAGGGCGCAATCGGGAAGATCGTCTGTGTACGCACGCATTTCAGCGGATTGTGCAAAATGGAAGAATCCTGGCGCACGGAACCCAGTATCAGCGGCGGAGGTATGATGATGGATATGGCAGTCCACAGACTGGAGGTGCTGCTGAATTTTGCAGGCATCCCGGTAGATGTGCAGGCTATGGTTGAAACGGTGCATCACGATTGGCCAGTCGACGACTCCTGTGCCATATTGCTCAGATTCAGGGATGGGAAGATCGGTATTCACTCCACAATCGGGACATCGCCACCACGGAGAGATTTTGCCCAGATCGACGGGACAGAAGGCCGGATACTGATCGATCCTCTGGAATTCGGTATCGATCATATCGATCTCGAACTTCCGAACGGTATTGAAAGAATTCCGGTGGCCCCTTTGGCAGACCCGTATTTTGATCTGCCCATGATTGAAGATTTCGCCAGGGCCATTACGGATAACAAGGAACCCGTGTGCGACGGCGTATCTGGATACTGGACACAGGCTGTCGTCGATGCGTCGTATCTTTCGGCAGAAAAGGGGATGCGGGTGGACGTGGTCCCCTTCTGACCTATTGTAAATACTGGATGGACTTGAGCAGACCTTTTAACCGAAGTTCGAAAATCAAAAAAGGAAACCGAAGATGGGAAGACTGGAAGGCAAAGTGGCCATGGTGACGGCGGCGGCAAGGGGTATGGGAAGGGGTATTGCCGTGACTCTCGCCCGAGAGGGCGCGGATGTGGTCGTGAGTGATATTGCCGGCCTCGAGGTGCTGGCGCCAGTGAAAAAAGAGATAGAGGCTCTTGGCAGGTCGTGCGAGGCCGTTCAGACCGATGTAACCGATCGGGCGGCAGTGGAAGACCTGGTGGCTGTGACGGCGAAGAAATTCGGCTGTCTGGATATCGCCGTGGCCAATGCCGGTATCACGGTGCAGGAATCTGTTCTGGATGCGAAGTGGGAAAATGTGCTGAAGACGCTGGAAGTTACCCAGTTCGGCGCCTTCCACACCTGCCAGTTTGCGGCAAGGCAAATGGTGCGGCAAATCGACAGTGGCAGAAAGGGTGGCAAGATCGTTCTGACGGGGTCGGTTCATACTGAACTGGCAGTTCCGAACTCGGCGGCATACAATATGGGGAAGGCGGCGGTGGTCCAATTGGGCCGAACTCTGGCCGTGGAACTGGCGCCCTACCACATTAATGTGAATGTGGTCAATCCCGGTTGGGTGGATACACCTGGTTCACGCGAATATGCCGGAGATGAGGTTGTGGATGCGGGAGGTGAAAGAATTCCGTGGGGGCGTCTGGGAGATCCGTGCGATATCGGCAAGGCTGTGGCATATCTGGCGAGCGATGACGCGGACTATGTAACGGGTACGACCCTGCTGGTAGATGGCGGGTTCAGACTGGGATTGAAGTGATCGAAATCAGATGCGTGAGGATTCGTTGACATGCCCAAAGAGCTACTGGCAGTAGGTCCCAGGCAACCTGTATTGTCCGAGTATGAGGAACCGGCTGTGCGGCCCGGAGATGTGCGCATCCGGTCCGAATTCAGTTCCCCCAAACACGGTACGGAATCCGGTGGATATCGAGGTACCGCACCCGCTTCGAGGAAGCGGTACGACCGTGAACTGGAGGTGTTCGTACCGTACGAGCCATCACATGAAAATTTTCCGATGCCTCTGGGTAACATGACCATTGGTACCGTAACAGAAGTGGGCGCCGAGGTCGAAAGATACTCTGTGGGTGACCGAGTTTTTGGCCACCTGCCGATCAGGGAGACTCATACTGTTGACGCTTCTAGACTCTCCCCTGTACCGGAGGGCATGACGGATGAACAAATCGTTTACTCCGATCCTGCAGAATTCGCCCTGGGTGCCGTAAGGGATGCAAATTTGAGGCTGGGAGAAGTGGTCGCCGTGTTCGGCCTGGGGGCCATCGGGTTCATGATACTGGAAATGGCGAAGCTTTCGGGAGCAGGCAGAGTCATAGCCATCGACCCGCTGGAAAACCGCAGACGGCTGGCAGAGGTACACGGAGCGGACGACACGGTGGATCCGATGTCGGCAGATGCGGGTTTGGAGATCCGAAGGCTCACTGGAAATGGCGTGGATGTTGCCATCGAGGCGAGCGGTTCCTATGAGGCCTTGCATCAGGCTGTCCGCGCCACACATATCGGCGGGCTCGTGGTGGCACTGGCCTACTATCACGGTGAGGGGAAGGGGTTGTATCTGGGCGAAGAGTGGCATATGAACCGGATCACCATGCGGTCCAGCCGATCGATCAGTGATCCGAACCGGGATCACCCCATGTGGGATCAACACCGTATCAAAGCGGTGTCCTTCGAACTGCTGCGATCCGGTCGTATCAGTGTAGACGGGTTGGTGACACCGGTGGTGCCATTCGAGGCGTGTGCCGAGGCTTACCGTGTGGCAGACGAAGATCCGGGGACGTGTGTCAAGATGGGCGTGTCCTACGGATAGTATGGAAAATGCGGTATGCGTCGATGCGGCACACCCGGGCAATGGCGTATCGTACGGTTGGTCTCACGATCCAGACTTGTGCGTGTAATGGAACTGCTGGTCTCTCTTGAAGTAGTTCAGGAGCGCGCCCATTTTGCTGCTTTCCGTGGCGAGTTCTGAGGAGACTGAATTCGTCTCCGGATCGAAAACGTCTACTTTCAGACTCTTGAGTCGAGCAGGTTCATTCAAGAACTGATAGAGTTCTGCCATATTGATGGGACCCTCTTCACCCAGGTATGCACTCAAAATATAGAATGTGAGGTCGATCCAGACCCACTGATCCAGGTCCCTGCTGAAGATTTCTGTTGACCCGTGGCCCTCCGCAAGAAGCACCCTGTATCCATCTCCTTCCTGGTCGGGATTCGCCGCGTGGTTCATGCTGATTACACGACTGGGTAGATCGAGCGCGTTGCAGGCATAGGAGAACATCCCTGCGATATTGCCGCACCAAACGTGATCTTTGCCTTCCATTACTCGCTCATACTGTTGAAACGGTGATAACTCCCGCATCGCGTCGGACGGGATGCCCCGATGATCTTCCACGTCTGCCAAGAGGGATTTGCCAATCTCCATCGCGCCCTCGTAGTCGGATCTTCCTTCCCCAACCAGATACCCCCATTTTTCTCCTGCGAAAGTCTTCTCCTCAGCAGTGGGCGATTGCAGTATCCAACTGTCGACGGATGTAGAGACCAGCCGAAGGTTGGTATTCTGGAGGATGACCCATCCCGGAGCGGTCTGACCGCTGGCCGCATAGAGTTCTTTGGGATAATAATTGATATCCACCGTGTAGGTTTTCTCACTGCTGCCGTCGCTCGATATGGCCCTGACTCTTGTGGAGGACCGTTGAGGTTCGGGTCGTTGATTCTCCTCGAAATTGACGGTGATCCTGCCATCATCACTGCGCTGGAATTCACTTTCCTGGTGTGCGAACTCGAAATGCGAGAAATCGGAAGTTCCGGGTCGAAGGGCGAGTTCCACACCGATGCCTTCGGTCAGCTGTGTGACGGACTGGAGGTATGCCTCTTCGCGGGTGGGATACAAATCCCAGTAGTTGCTTTCAAAATTCAGAGTCCTGGTGATCGTTTCCGGCATTTGATTTCCCTCACAATTTGAAGTCAATATTGTGGTCCCAGGGATTACCCGCGACTCACCTGGTGCGTTCTTTCCCTTCGTTAAACCGCATCACCTTCTTCGTACCCACGATGTATCGAACGAAGGTGCCCTCCCACATTTTTCCGTTCTTGTAGGTTCCCTCTGCAATGAGCTTCCCCTGCTTGTTGTAGTATTTCCAGGTACCGATCTGCTTCCCACCGCGATACTGACCTTCCACCTGTTTTTCACCGTTGGTCCAACGGTAGGTCCACAAACTCGTTTTCTCTGCGTTTTTGTAAAACCCCGAGGTCTTAGGCGTGCCGTCTGCATATGTATCTGAAAAAGCACCGTCCGGAGGGCTGCATCCAAGCAGTCCACCCAGACCCAGGACCAACGCGATCCATCTGGTTGCAAGCGAAGATGTCACTGGATCTGTTCCTTGATTTTGTAGTGAAAGTACTGGTCCTGCTTGAAGTAATTCAGCAGGCCGCTTTTCATACGGCAGGATTCGAATGGCTCAACTGAGATCCGCCCCTGGTGCGCGTCGTAGCATTTGAATTTTAAGTTTTTTGCACGATTCGGATTGTTTATGAAGAGGTGCAATTCCATCATGGTTAGCGGACCCTCAGTTCCCAGCCAGGCACTCAGGATATAGAAGTTGGGATCGATCCAGACCCACTGATTCAAATCTTTGCTGAATATTTCCGCAGTGACGTGCCCCTCTGAGAGCCGGAGCTCGTATTCGTTCTCTCCTGGCGCTCTTTCCTGGTGAGGCCGGAACATCGAGAGTACCCTGCAGGGCATGTCCAATGCATTGCACGCAAGAGAAAATACGGGACCGATGTTCTCGCAGGCGACACCGGACTCACCGGACCGGGCATATGCATACTGCTCGAATGGGGATAGTGTATTGATGTGATCCGACGGGATTCCCCGGTGGTCTTCAAGGCCTTGAATAATGCAGACGGCCAGTCTTGCTGCCCGCTCGTAGTCCGGTGTGATGCCATGAATCTGAGATCCCCAACTGTCCAGGGCGAACGCTCTTTCATCCTGGGAGGGCAGCATCAACATGAAATCTTCTGGTTGGCTGGGAGAGAAGACCAGGTCGGTGTTCCTCACAATAACCCACCCAGGGGCGGACTGTCCGCTTGCCGCGTAAAGTTCCTTTGGATAGTAGTTGATATTTATTGCATAGTCACGCGTCTGCGTTCCCGACCGGGAAACCGCACAAACCGTCGTGTTTTTTTCCTGGTATGCGGGGCGGCCGTCCTTTTTAAAGCAAATTCGGACCGTACCATCATCCGATCTCAGGCTCTCCTGGTCGTTGATGCAATAGGTGAAGTGAGACAGATCCTCGAGTGCGGATCCCAGATGAATCTGCACCGCCACGCCATCGTCTAGCCGAGAAATTGACTTTAGATATACACCTTCCGACTTCGGGTATAATTCCCAGAGATTGGATTCGAACGTGAGCGTACGGCAGGGGGATTCAGTCATAGGGTTCGGTGACTCCAGGGTCTTATAGCACAGGGATGTGATCTTCCACGAAAGCAAGCGGCAGCGCTAATTCTTCGCGAAAACGGTCGGCAGAGAGGATGCCCCGACGGTGCAGGCGTAAAAGCCGGTTCTGCCTTATCTCCAGGAGTGCCTCGGGTTCTTGTGTGTGTACGGACTGCGGGTGAAATGCCATTTCCAGCAGAAGGCAAATCTCCCCTGCGGAGAGGTCCTGGGGTTTCAAGTCGAAGTAAACCAAGGACGCTTCCGCGAATCCAATCGCCTGTTTTCCTGGCACTGTTGTGAAATTCACATGATTTAGAACGTGACAGAGCAAATCTGTTTCACTGTATTTCAAGGCAAGCGAAACCCAGACAGCGGGGCGTTTGATCAGGCGATCCTGCATGCTTCGACCAGGGAGGAGTATATCGGTGCACCGACTGATCAGGTCCGGCGGACCTGGATATCGCCCATATCCGAAAAGGACGGAGGCAGCATCAAAGAGCAGAGGAGGTGCTGTGGATTCTGAGAGGTCTTCGGGTGGGATCGAGACGTCCGTCGTCAGGCCCGCCAGGATCAGCAGGTTAAAGAATGTAAAGATTGCGCATGATATCAGGATGATCGACCAGGGCAGAACGCCGGTATTTCTGTGTGACACAGCCTAAACCTGTTCCAGGATCCACCTGGCCGCACGCGGGAGATCGTCGGCAACGAAATCTGCATCGCCTGAATCCAATTGCTTTTCCGTTGCGTTTCCTCCACCGGTTCGGACGAGGATGGATGCCCTACAACCCGCGTTGTGGCCTGCCTGGAGATCGGTTCTGTGGTCGCCCACCATGAATGAAGTATGCAGGTCGAGGTTCAGATCCTCCTGGGCCGCGATGAGCATGGCGGGGCTGGGTTTGGTTTCAGGGAGATCCGTTCGATGCTGCGGAACTACAGCGTTCGCACTGTGGTACCGGCAATAGACCCCATCCAGTTCCACGCCAAAGGGGAGGAGGAGCTCGGACATTCGGTCGTTGACCGAACCCACCGTTTCCACGGTGACATATCCCTGCCCGACTGCCGTCTGATTGGAAACAGTTACCAGGGCGTATCCGGCCCGCTTCAGGGTAAACAATGCTTTACCCACACCCGGAATCAGTTCAAAGTCTTCAGGTCCTGTTCGGTAGGCCGCCTGAGGATTGATGACGCCATCGCGATCCAGAAACACGGCTTTCTGTGGTGGCGGAAGGTTGGCCTGAGGGCGAAGTGAGTGCTCGGTCTCGGTGATCGTGTCCGCTTCCATCTGATAGATCTTGTAGGGATGCGGGGGTTCTCCGAACGCCGGCGCGGTGCTGTAAAAGGTGCCGTTTTCATTGAACAGGGGTACTCCACGGTGATAATGTCCACTCAGCATCAGCCGGACCCGAGGCTCGTCCTGAATCGCCTTCCTGAGGCTTTCGGCTTCGAGATAGGCATGCGGGTAACCCTGATTGTGAATGGGTGACACGAGATAGTGCTGCAGGTGAATCTGTGGTCTGGGATCCGAGTCCTCAATCAGGCCCAGGAACCGCTCTCGTTGCCGGCCCATTCGCTGGGCAAAATTGTGGTTTACTTCCTCATCCATGAAAGACACCACCCGATTCCCCTGGACGTCGAAATCCACAGGGAGATCACCGAACACCTCCTGGAAGGAGGATGGATGGTCGTGATTGCCGAAGATGAAGGCCACCGGACAGCTCAGGGAACTGAACAATTCCCGGACCAACTGGAGGTCCTTGAGGCCCGTCTTCAGCAGGTTTTTATCGTGCATTCCGTAGAACGGGAAGTCAACCAGGTCTCCGGTTACGGCGACGAGATCCGGGTTCGCGGACCCAATTTGTGCCACCGCCTCCTCGATCAGATCCGGCATTTTACGGCTGATGCGTCGGGAGATCGAAGAGGTACCCGGGAGGTGATGGCGAAGGTGGAAGTCTGAGATGTGAGCGATTTTCATGGGGTCAGCGTTCTCTTAAAGGGTTGCGCAAGTTGTGGGCAAATGGCAGGCGGGTAACTTATTCTTCACAATTATTCAAGTCAAGGGGATTGTCCTCCAGTCGATGGTCCTTCCGGCTCATCCGTTCGATGATGGGCGTGTTGGAAGGCCTGGTCGCAGACCAGTGCAGGGACAAGCGTCCCCAGGGCACGTTCCATCCCTTCCGGTAAGCGCCTGCGTTACAGATGTAACTGGATCAGATTCTGTTATTGTGCTATATTGAATCGATCGTATGCATGCACCAGGCACGAAGGGAGGAAAAAGGATGGGGAAGAAGGAAATCAAGCATCCGGACAAGCAGGTAGACACAGGCGCTTATTCCGCCGCAGTAGAGGTAGATGGCTGGGTGTATGTGAGCGGCCATGGCCCGCTGGACATGGAGACGGGAGCCGTTATTGGTAGCGATATTGAGACCCAGACACGTGTGACGCTGGAGCACCTTCAGAAGGTGCTGAAGGCCGCGGGCTGCTCAATGGACGATGTGGTTAAATCCACATGCCATCTTGCAAATATCGATGATTTCGGCGCATTCAATGGTGTATATTCCGGGTTTTTCAGTGGGGTTCGACCTGCACGAACAACGGTGCAGTCCGTACTGTTGGGAATTCTGGTGGAAATTGACGTGGTAGCCAAAAAACCTTAGAAGGGAGAAAGATATGCTCGAAGTGGGTGCAAAGGCACCGGAGTTCAGTGTTCCAGACCACACGGGGCGAGTCGTGAATCTCAAGGACTTGCGAGGGAAAACTGTGGTGATGTGGTTCTATCCCAGGGCAAACACAGGCGGCTGAACTGCTGAAGGGCAAGGGTTCCGGGATAGAATCCACGCGTATGAAGAGAAGGGTGTTCAGATTCTGGGTGTCAGTACCGACGACCAGTCGGCGAACGCCTCTTTTGCCGAGAAGAATGATTTTGAATATCCGTTGCTCTGCGACACCGAGAAAACACTCTGTGTCGCATATGGTGCATGCGATGGAGCGGATGCCAAAAGTGCAAATCGGATCACTTATGTGATAGACCCTGAAGGCAACATCGCTCAGGTTTATGAAAAGGTGGATGCCAGAAAGCATCCAGAAACATTGCTCGAGAAACTCTAATTGTTACTTTACCAGGCATAATACGGCAAATGGCCCCGGTCGTTTGCCGTATTCTATTTATGGTCGTATAGATGACAGCGAAACCCAGAGATGGTGAGATCGCCTTTTTCATATACAGGAACAAGCTGCTGCCTGGTGTATTTGTTTCTGGCGAAGGGGGAAAGGTCCGATTTAAAACCGGGGCCAGAGAGAGTCTGAATGTGCCTCGAGAAAATGTAGTTCTGTGTACGGGAGAAGTCGTTCAGAACCAGGGACAGGCAGCCGCGTGGCTCGGGGTGGTAGAACAGGCATCACTGGCCATAGATCTGGAGGAAGTCTGGGAACTGGTTAAAGAGGAGAACGAGACCTGGACGCTCGAAGGGCTGGCCGATCTCTGTCTTTCAGAAGGTGCGACTTCACAGGAACTTGCCGGAGTGCTTGTAGGTCTGGAGGGCAGCCGTTTCTTCGACCGCCTGGACTCCGGTTACCAGGCACTCAGTGACGAAGCCGTGGCTGTCAAACAGGCTGCGGAAGCGAAAGAGTCCGCCCGGGCAGAGGAGCGACGGCTTTTTCAGAGCTGGCTGAATGGCGGTGACGCGTCCAGAAGTATAGAAAAGCATGTGGAATCCTGGGTTACGAGGCTGATGGACTGTGTTCTGTATGGAGCCACCAGTGCGCATGCCCGCTGGTTGACCCGGATGACTGAGGAGAAGGTGGATGGAAGGCTCCTCTTCGAGCGTCTGGTAAGGGAAGGCGTTTGGCACCCTGATGAACATCTAGATTTGGTTCGGCAGGACATACCCCTTGTGTTCTCAGACGAAGCGCTTGCCCTTGCCAAAGAAATTGCGATCGATCCGGAGGATGAAAAAAGGAAAGATCTCAGAATCCTCCCTGTTTATACAATCGACGATGCCAGGACAACCGACATGGATGATGGTGTCTCCCTGGTGTTCAGGGAGGACGGGACACGTCAACTCGGGATTCACATCACCGATGTTACGAGTCTTGTGCCGTTTGGGTCTGTTCTGGATCAGGAGGCCTATGAAAGAGGGTCAAGCCTTTATTTTCCGGATCTGAAGGTGCCGATGCTCCCCAATCTGCTTTCAAGCGATCTTGGCAGCCTGAGTCCAGACGCCCCCAGACTGGCGCTTTCCATGCTGTTCGAAGTGGGCCGGGACGATTCTCTTGGCCAGGTGGAGCTTGTTCCCTCCGTCGTCCAATCCAGAGGAAAGCTGAGCTATGAGCAGGTTGACGAAATTCTGGAGAATCCAGGAGATCCACGTCATTCAGAAATGAAGTCGATACATGGCATTGCGGAGGCCCACTGGATGGAGCGATTGCAGGCCGGCGCGATCGATGTGGAACATCCGGACCGCCGAATTCTGGTTGGCGAGGAGGGGGACGTGTCGGTTGAGTTGTTGTCCAATAACTCAGCCTCGAATCTTCTTGTGAGCGAGATGATGGTGCTGGCAAATGTAGCCATTGCAAGGTTCTGTGATGAAAACGAAATCCCGGTAGTCTACAGGGTTCAAAAGGCTCCTGACTTGTCCAAGGTTGCCGAAGAGGAAAACGAGATTCTCAGACGGTACCGTGTGTTACGCCAGATGAGCCGGGCTAATTTGAGTGAAGAGCCCGGATTGCATGGCGGACTGGGCGTGTCTCCATACTGCCAGGCGACATCACCACTGAGGCGATTTGCCGATCTGGCGGTTCAGCGACAGCTGATGGCTTTTCTACAGGATGAACCGCTGCCTTACAGCGCAGAAGAGGTCCGGACCAAGTTGCTTCAAAGTGGAGAACAGTTGCGCACCCAGATTCAACTGGAGCGCAAGCGGGAACGGTACTGGTTATACAAGCATCTTCAAGACCAGAAGGGCCAATCCTTCGAAGCGCTGGTGCTGGATGTTCTGGACCGGGAATTGCACGTTGAGGTCGTGGACTACGCATTCCAGACCCGCATCAAGCCGGCCAGGCCCGTGGAACCGGGGGACAGGATCGAGATCAAGCTGGTTAGAAGCGACCCCTGGGAAGACACCATATCGTTTACCCAGATCGGATAAAGGCAAGCGGATTCCCTTTCTCCTGACCTGCTGGGGATGAGGGTTTAAAATCCTTTCGTAGCCACTTAATAAAAGGACGAGAGGTATGCAGAGCACCTTGACGCACCAGGATGAAGAGTGGGACAGCAAACTGGACAGGCTGATCAGGCCAGAACACGAGATCTTGGACATCCTTTCGGGCGTGAAGATATTTGAATCGCTGACCAGGGAAGAGCTTCGAATGGTGGAGCGAATCGTCCACTGCAGGGAGTTCCTGCCCCAGGAGGTCGTGGTCCAACAGGGTGCTCCCGGCGCCGGGATGTATATTATCCAGTCTGGGGGGACGGACGTGGTTCTCGAAGTGGGGGACGAGGAGGTCATCCGACTGGCGAGTCTCACCGATGGACAGTTCTTTGGCGAGATGTCCTTGCTGGACGGTGCACCGAGAGCGGCTTCCGTAATCTCGACTGAAAGATCTCAGATTATAGGGTTTTTCAGTTCTGATCTTGTGGATCTGATCGGGCGTGCACCCAAATTGGGATTCAAAATCGTACTCAGAATATCCCAGTTGATGGCGGACAGGTTGCGAGAGACGGTGGCGGAGTACCGAAAGGTGCTGGCAGAATTGCGACGGCTGTCTGGAGCCTGACAACCGGTTGAGGCAATAAGGTATTCGTTTATACAAGGAGAGTTCAGGCAGCCCTGACTCTCCTTCTTTTTTGTGCGCCAGGCATGGCGCGAGACGCCGGTTTGTTTATTTGGTATTCTTGCACATGGTATTATAGTTCATACTGGATAACCCGCCTGGGGACGTAAGGTTTCACCTTGAAACCAGGCGTCTATCACCCTATTTAACGAGACCCTGATGGGCACACACTTCAGATCCCTTTTCCTGAGTCTCTTGCCTTTTCCGGCATTTGCGCTTGCGTATTTTGCGGCAGCACACATTGGCATGATATCCGGGGCACACAGGTCGGCTTCCTCCCTGCTGCTGGCGCTTACTCTGGGTGGCGTCCTCCTGATTATTATTTTCAGGCAGCAGCGATTGGCGTCGTTGGCCGAAGAAATGAATCTTCGTTTCCGGCCAGTTCTCGAACATACGGAGGAGGTCTTCTTCATGGCGACACCGGATCTCCAGAAGTTCCTCTATATCAGTCCATCCTATGAGAAGGTGTGGGGCAGCCCCCGCCAACAGGTCTTCGACAGGCCCATGAATTGGATCCGTACGATCCACAAGGAAGACCGGCGGAGGGTGCTGGAAATCTCGATAAGTGGTTATCACGAAGAGGTGGTGGTATTCGAATACCGTATCGTCAGGCCGGACGGGTCCATGAGGTGGATCAGGAGCAGGTTGGTAGGGATGAAGAATCGGGCAGGAGAACACTACCGATCCGTTGGGTTTTCGGAAGACATTACGGAACGAAAGGAGGCCGAATCGGCACTCAGAAAGGCCCATTACGAGTTGGAACAGCGGGTTCGGGAGAGGACCGCAGATCTGGAGGACGCAAACGCACGGTTGAAAAAGGAGATTGAAGATCGCGAGCTGGTGGAGGCCGCCCTTCGCAGCAGCGAACACACATTCGCAAGCGCGATTCAGACCAGTCCGGACAGCGTCCTGATCACTCGCCTTTCCGACGGCAAGGTGCTCAGGATGAATGAGGGATTCACGCGGCTTTCCGGTTACAGGGAATCCGAGGCCGTTGGCAAGACCGCAGAGGATCTCAACTACTGGGTCAATCCCGAAGATCGAGCGGCTTTCGCAAGCGTGTTGAAGGAAACCGGCGAGTGTATCAACCAGGAGACCCTGTTCCGAATGAAAGATGGAAGGATCGTTCCTGCGCTGATATCGGGTCGTTTGATCACATACGATAGGGAACCGTATATCTTCTCGATTACAAGGAATATATCTGAGCGCAAGCAGGCGGAAGAGGATTTGAAGATGGCCAAAGAGGCTGCCGAGGCAGCGAACAGGGCAAAGAGCGAGTTCCTGGCCAACATGAGTCACGAGATCAGAACCCCGATGAACGGGGTTATCGGAATGACCAATTTGGCACTTGGGACTGACCTTGAACCAGACCAGCGTGAATATCTCGATATGGCCAAGTTTTCTGCCGATTCCCTTATGAAAGTGATCAACGACATTCTGGATTTTTCCAAAGTCGAGGCCGGTAAACTGGATCTGGAGTCGATCCCTTTCGATCTTGGAAAGCACGTAGAAGACACGATTGTGTCATTCAACGCACGGGCTGAGGATAAGGGGCTGGAGCTTTCATTCGAAGTCGCGCCTGATGTTCCCCGTGTCCTGATGGGGGATCCCTCACGTCTTCGACAGGTGCTGGTAAATTTGATCGGCAATGCGGTAAAATTCACGGACGCCGGAAGGATCACAGTTCGAGTACGTCCGGATATCCTTTCCGAGGACTACACCGTCATTCATATCGCGGTTTCGGATACCGGCATGGGCATTCCCGAACACAAGCAACAGGAGATCTTCGCGGCATTTGCCCAGGCAGATGGCTCAACCACACGGCGGCACGGCGGAACAGGTCTCGGTCTGGCGATTTCATCTCAGCTTTCGACGCTGATGGGTGGTCGTATATGGGTTGAGAGCGAGGAAGGCGTGGGGAGCTCCTTCCACTTTACGGTGCGGCTTGGTAATCCAACAGAGAACCAGAAGCTCGGACCAATTTTCGAAATGGTCGGCGATGTACCTTGCCTCGGGTTACATATCCTGGTGGCGGAAGACAATGCTGTCAATCAGAGGTTGACCACTCGACTTCTTGAGCAACAGGGACAGAGTTACAAGGTTGCCGGGACCGGAAACGAGGTGCTCTCCGCACTCCAGGAAGATCGGTTCGACATGGTCTTGATGGATGTCCAGATGCCCGAGATGGATGGTTTCGAAGCTACAAAGAGGATTCGAAAGTCTGAGCGGGAACAGGGCGGCCACTTGCCGATCGTGGCCATGACGGCATATGCCATGGAGGGCGACCGGGAGCGTTGTCTGGAAGCTGGTATGGATGCTTACCTGTCCAAGCCCGTTGAACCTGATCAGATCGCCAACGTGATCGCTCAACTCTTCGGGAAGCCCGAGAAGGAAATACCTGCAGCACTTTCATGTCCGGGCGTCTTTAATAAAACGGAACTTTTGAAGCGCGTAGGTGGGGATATTGAACTCCTGGAGGAGATCTATGAGCTGTTTGTGGAGGATTGTCCCAGAATGCTCCAGGAGATCCGGAGAGCGATCGAAGCTGAGGACGGAGCAGGCATGAGTCGTTCTGCCCACCGGCTGAAGGGGGCAGTGGGGAATTTTTCTGCAAAGCAGGCGGTGGGCCTGGCAGCCAAACTGGAGGAGAGGGGTCGTTCGGACACCCTGGATCGCCCGATGGACCTATTCAACGAACTTGAAAAGCAAATCGGGTATTTGATGGAATCCCTTGCCCGGGAACTGGGTAAAGTCTGAGGCAAGTGTTCGGGTGTTCGCAAACGCTGTGACTAATCTTGTTCCATGTGATAAATTGGAAACTCACTCAGGATGGACTGTCCTGTTTGAAAGTACGACAAACGATTGTTTGATAAATTCTGGATGAGAACCGGCGTGGCATACGCTGTGCTTTCTTCCAAGTTGTCCGAGTATGAATCACCTCAACAAGATCCGAGAATCCAGTGAAGCTCATACAAAATCTGGTGGCGACAGAAGACGAGGACCGCGGATCGGGCATCGCCAGGTTCGTTGCGCTGGCTTTGGCCTACTATTTGACCGGAAGGATCGGTCTCCTTCTGGCGATTCCTCCAGGATATGCCACTGCGGTCTGGCCTGCTTCGGGGATTGCGCTGTCCGGAATCCTGTTATTTGGCTACAGATTCTGGCCTGCCGTTGTTCTGGGCTCGTTCCTGGTCAACATCGGCAATTCCTATGATGCCAGCAGCACTTCCGCTTTCCTGAATTCTGCCGCCATTGCGATCAGCATCGGATTGGGTGCAGGGCTCCAGGCGATAGCAGGGACATTTCTTGTCCGGCGTTGCGTCGGTTTTCCAAACTCCCTGGACCGGGAGAAGGACATTCTGAAATTCCTCTTCCTGGGCGGGCCGACAAGCTGTTTGATCAACGCCACGTGGGGTACGGGAAGTCTGCTTGCTGTGGGGCTCATACAGTACTCAAACGCGGCATTCGGATGGTGGACCTGGTGGGTTGGCGATACCATTGGTGTCCTCATCTTTACTCTGACTCGTATTGATATTTCTTGCCCTGCCTCGGCAGGACTGGCGCCACCGGAGACTTTCGGTAGCGCTGCCACTGTGTTTGATGTTCTTGCTGTCTGCAGCCATTTTCGTATCCACCAGCGGGTCCGAATCCCAGCGTATTCGACTGGAATTCGAGAGGCGGGCGGAATCGTATGCGCATGCGATCCAGCAGACCTATCAGACAAGGATGGGAGATCTTCTGGCTATCGAGGGTCTTTTTTCCGCTTCGGATGACGTAACTCGAGAAACGTTTCGCAGATTTACGGAACGGCTTTACAGGGACGGCGAGGGTATTCAGGCACTCGAATGGATCCCCCGGGTACCGCAAAATGCGCGGGCGGTTTATGAAAGTCTGGCAAGAAGGGATGGACTCACCAATTTCCAGTTTACTGAACGGGGGGCTCTGGGGAAAATGATCCCGGCCCTTCGGAGAGACGAATACTTACCTGTTTATTATTTACATCCACCAGAGGGGAATGAGACTGCCCTGGGATTCGATCTGGGATCCAGCCCGACAAGGGGAGCGGCTCTCAGGACGGCCCGCGATACGGGTGAGGGGGCATCCACGGCAAGAATCATTCTGGTGCAGGAAACCGAAGAACAGTACGGCGTTCTTGTTTTTACACCTATTTTCAAAGCCGGGAAACCCACGGAAACTGTGGAGGAAAGACGCGAACACCTGCTCGGTTACGTGCTGGGCGTATTTCGTGTGGGGGAAATGGTTCGCATGTCGCTCGAGCCCCTGAAGCGGGAAGGGGTTTTGTTACAGATCGAAGATGAAAACGCGAATGCGGGTGAACGACTCCTTTACAACGATCATTTCCTTATGACTGGAGATAAAAACCCTGCCGATTCACCGCGGGCTTCGACATCACTCAAATGGATCACACACCTCGATGTCGCAGGTAGAACTTGGTTGCTGACATTTACCTCCACCCAATTGTATCTGGAAGCCCAGAGACTTTGGTACTCCTGGATGGTGCTTGCAGGTGCACTTTTCTTCACCAGTCTTCTGGGGGCATTTCTGCTGGTTTTGACCGGAAGGACCGCCCGCACCGAACGTGTGGTTGAGGAACGGACTGCCGAGCTTTCAAAAACTGTTTCAGAACTCAGGGATACGGAAGGAGAATTAAGAAACGCAAAGGAAGCTGCGGAGTCGGCCAGCCAGGCCAAGAGCGAGTTCCTGGCAAACATGAGTCACGAAATCCGTACCCCTATGAATGGTGTGATCGGGATGACAAATCTTGCGCTCGATACAGAATTGACGCCGGAACAGCGAGAGTATCTGAGTCTGGTGAAGTACTCTGCCGATTCGCTTCTGGGGATTATTAATGACATCCTGGATTTCTCCAAGGTGGAAGCCGGAAAGCTGGACCTCGAGGAGATCGGGTTCAGCCTGCGCGGCAATGTGGGTGATACCCTCAAGACCCTTGCCCCGAAGTCTCAAGAAAAGGGTCTGGAACTGACGTGCAAGATCGAACCCGATGTGCCGGATGCCGTCGTAGGTGATCCGGGAAGGCTGAGACAGATTCTGGTAAATCTTGTAGGAAATGCAATCAAGTTTACGGAGCAGGGTGAAGTGCTGGTGAATATTTCGCAAAAGGATGCTTCGGAGGACGGCGTAACGCTCATGTTGACCGTTTCTGATACCGGTATCGGCATACCAGATATCAAACGCGGAGAGATCTTCGAGGCATTTTCACAGGCAGACAGTTCCACCACCAGGCGACGTGGGGGAACAGGGCTTGGTTTGACCATCACTTCACAGCTCGTCAAACTTATGGATGGACAGATCCGGGTGGAAAGTGAAGTAGGTCAAGGGAGTCAATTCCACATCAGGCTGCGACTTGGCAGGCAGAAAATCGAGGCAAGGCTGGAGCCTGCAAGGATTGAGGAACTTGCCGGTTTATTGACCCTTGTCGTTGACGACAACGATACGAACAGGAGATTTTTGCAAGACACCCTCAAGCGTTGGGGTATGGATACCCTTGCCTCCTCCTCGGGAAAAGCAGCTCTCGATCTTCTGAAGGCACACACGGACGGGCGCATTTCCCTGGTCTTGATCGATGTGCATATGCCGGGTATGAACGGGTTCGAACTGGCCGAAGTGATTTCTCAGACTCCAGAATATGAGGATCTGAAGCGCATCATTCTTACATCGTCCGGGCGGCGCGGAGACGCCGCGTTGTGCAGGGAGCTCGGCGTGACCGGATATCTGGCAAAGCCCATTGTCGAGGCGGAATTGCTGCATGCGATACAGGCGGCGTATGCCAAGAACGGTGTGGAGGATACGGCTCCTCTGGTGACACGACATTTATTAAATGAGAACCAGAAGTCTTTGAAAATTCTGCTTGTCGAAGACAATGTTGTGAATCAAAGGCTTGCGGCACAACTGCTCGAGACCAGAGGGCACAATGTGGACCTTGCCGGTGATGGTGTGGCAGCCGTCCGATCGACCCAGGAGCGTGCCTACGACCTCGTTCTGATGGATGTCCAAATGCCTGAAATGGATGGGCTGGAGGCCACAAGGCAGATCAGAAACCGGGAGGCGGAAGCGGGCGGTCATCTGCCAATTGTCGCCATGACGGCATACGCGATGGCCGGGGACAGAGAAGTGTGTTTGGAGGCTGGCATGGACCACTATATTTCCAAACCTCTGCAACCGGAGGAACTGTTCAGAATTATCGGTGTCATAACAGGTGAGGAAAGCGAGATGACGGTTGCTGAACCAAAAGAAGAGAAGAGCCGGGATGAGGTATTCGCACAAGAAGACCTTCTGGAACGGCTGGATGGAGATCGCGACCTCTTGAATGAGTTGATTGGCATATTCCTGGAGGACAGTCCCAAGGTGCTTCTGGACATTAAAGGCGCGGTTGCCCAGGGGGACGCCGGTGCGTTAGAAAGAAGCGCTCACAGAGCCAAAGGGTCCCTGGCCAATATGAATGCAAAGATGGCGACCGATGCTGCGCTGAAACTGGAGATGATGGGCCGAGAAGGGCAGCTCTCGGAATCTCGAGCAGCGCTGGAAACACTGGAATTGGCGTTGGAGAGACTATCGGAGAAGCTTGTTCAGGTTTCCGGGAAGGAGCAGAATCTATGAAAATCCTGATTGCCGAGGATGAACCCGTATCTCGTACATTGCTGAAAACCACTTTAACCAAATGGGGCCACGAGGTAGTCGTATGTACCGATGGCGCGCAGGCGTGGCGGGTGCTGCAAGGTGAGGAGTCCCCAAACCTGGTAATTCTGGATTGGATGATGCCCGAACTGGATGGCATCCAGGTCTGCAAGAAAATCCGTGAGGAGGTGCCCGACAAACTGGTGTATGTGCTGCTATTGACGACGAAAGGGCAAAAGGAAGACATCATTACCGGTTTGCGGGCTGGTGCCGACGACTATGTTACAAAACCCTGGGAGCCCGATGAACTGCAGGCCAGGCTTCAGGTGGGCGCAAGGGTCATTGAGTTGCAGGATAATCTCGTCAAGTCCGAGCGCCATCGTGCACTGGCGCAAACAGCTGGAGCAGCAGCCCATGAGATTAACCAGCCCCTTACCGTAATTATGGGAAACGCAGAGCTGCTGCTGATGACGATGGATGAGGATGACCCGAACCGGTCCCAGATCGAAACCTTCCGGAAAGCGGGCAAACGAATCAGCGAAATCGTTACAAAGATGGCCAGTATACAACAATTCGTAACGAAACCGTATGTGAAGGGCAAGGAAATCGTGGACTTCGACGCTTCGTTCAAACCTAAGAACGAAACAGAAACTTAGTCCACAAATGTCTTGCGCCATACAGAGCCCTTCGAGGATCCATGTCTACCATTAATCATTCGGCTGAGAGATCTCCAGAAGAAACACACGTCCTGGTCGTGGATGACGAAGATGATGTTCGGGAGACCCTTTGCCACCTGATCAGCGCAAATGGGTACGCTGTAACGGGCGTAGGCGGCGGTGAGGAGGCGCTTTCTGTTCTGTTGAGCCAGACTACACCTGTGGATCTGGTGCTTACTGATTTACAAATGCCCGGAATGAACGGATGGCAGCTGTTGCACAGCATTCACCAACACAATGCAGACCTGCCCGTGGTAGTGATTACCGGCTTCATTTCGGAAGAGGGTGTCAGCATACTGACCGACCGGGAGGTGGCGGGATATCTGGTGAAGCCGATCAACACAGAAAGATTGCGTATCCTGTTCAAGGCACTTCTCCATCCAAATAATCTGGGCAGATCTTCTGAAGTGGTAGTGATCGATGACGACAGGGGGACCCTGGCGATGGTAGAAAGAGCGCTGGCCGACCGGGGAATTTTCTATCACTGTTTCGACAATGCACAAGAGGGCCTTCAACAAATCAGGAAATCATCCCCTGATCTCGCGATCATCGATTTGAGCCTGGAAAAGGTAGATGGATTCGATGTGTGTCAGGAATTGCGTGCAAGTCCTGATACCGCCAGCTTACCAATTCTGATCCTTACCGCCAGTCCATCTCGGCAAAATGTGTTTCGTGCAATTGAGTTGAATGTGGCGGGATTCGTGGCGAAGCCGTTCGTGATGGGAGATCTCGGGGAAAAAGTTGTGCGAGCGCTTCGGCAGGCGGGCGGCTGAACGCCACCGTACAGGAACTTTTCCGCAGAATATAAAAAAGGCCCGATCTACTGATCGAGCCCTTTTTCGTTATTGTCTGAATTCATTCGCCGGGCGTAGACGCCTGTATGTCCGGATCTTCCTCCGGTTTGCCGTTTCCAGATGCCACTTCCCCGACGTGGCCGGGAGCAAAGATATCGGGGATATCGATAGGTTCCCCATGGGCGATGGCCATGAGGGCATCCTGAGAAGACAGGGACAATTTCCCATTTTCCAACGGTTCTCGACGGTGGGACCCATCGGGCTGGATCATACGCGATTTGGCGGTATCCGCCAGGCAGATGGAAAGGAGCTCAGATGAAACTCTTCGGATCAGATCAGGATCTTCTATCGGGCAGAGAATCTCAATACGCCGGAGCAGGTTGCGGGGCATCCAGTCGGCGCTGCCGATGTAGACTTCCGGATTTCCGTTGTTCTCGAATCGAAAGATTCTGCTGTGTTCAAGGTATCGCCCTATGATACTTCGTACACGAATCCTTTCGCTTACACCTGGTATTCCCGGTCGCAGGCTGCAGATTCCTCTAACGATGAGGTCGATCTCAACGCCGGCCTGAGACGCCCTGTATAACTCGCGAATTACCTTCTGCTCCTGCAAGGAATTCATTTTGCAGACGATTCTTGCTGGCTTGCCTGCCTTCGCGTTGTTGCTTTCCCGCCGGATCTTGCTGATGATCTGGTTGTGCATATTGAAGGGTGCCAGGAGAAGCTTTTTGACCTGGGGCTGATCCGACTGCGTCGTCAGCAGATTGAAGACTTCCGCAACATCGGTTGTGAGGTCCTCTCTGGCGGTCAAAAGACCCAGGTCTGTGTATTGGCGAGCTGTAGATGCGTTGTAATTGCCAGTCCCGATGTGGGCATATCTTCTCAGGCCGTCGGCCTCTCTTCGCACCAGCAGCGAGAGTTTGCAGTGCGTCTTGAGTCCCACGACCCCATACACCACGCAGACCCCTGCGTCCTGAAGCTGCCGGGCCCACTTGATGTTCGGCGCCTCATCGAATCTGGCTTTGAGCTCTACGCATACCGTAACCTCTTTTCCTGCTTCTGCCGCCTTGACCAGCGCGGACATGATGGTCGAGTCTGCGGTGGTGCGATAGAGCGTCTGTTTTATCGCCAGTACATCAGGGTCTTTTGCGGCGGCAGCCACAAACTGTTCCACGGGCTGGAACGAGTCGTAGGGATGGTGCAGGAGGATATCCCGCTCTTTGATTTCGGTGAAGAGCTGTTCCGGTTGATCTCCAAATGTATGTTCGACTGGGTGGAACGGAGCATCTTTCAGGTCCGGGCGCGGTGTTACGCTGTATAGCATCATCAGTCTGTTGAGATTCACTGGCCCGTTCACCCGATATACCTGCTCCTCTCTGAGGTTGTAAATCGATCGCAACCTTCGCTCGATATGCCTGGGGGCACCCGCATCGATTTCGAGTCGTACCGTGTCTCCCTTGCGTCTGCGCTTGAGTTCATCTTCAATGGCCACAAGCAGATCATCGGCCTCTTCCTCGTCCAGATAAAGATCGCTGTTGCGCGTAATTCTGAAGGACGCGATTCCCAGAATCTGATAGCCGCGGAACAGTTCGGGAATGTGCGCGCTGACCAGGTCCGCGAGAAACACAAAGTCTACCCGGCTTCCCTCATCCCTGGGCAGTTGGATGAATCGGGGAAGCAGCCGTGGAACGGTGACCACTCCGAGCAAGACCTCGTTGTCTTTGCCTTTCAATAGAACAGCCAGGCACAGGGCCTTGTTCAGAATGCGTGGGAGCGGATGCGCGGGATTCAGGGTCAGCGGCGTGAGGACGGGGTGGAGTTCACGGTTGCAATACTGATGAACAAACCGTTTTTCCGATGGTTTTAGCGTGTCCAGGTTCCTGACGTGTACATCGGCTTTCTGGAGGGCAGGCAGCAGCTCGTTATTCCAGCACTTATACTGCTCAGCTACGAGGCGTTGGGCTTCGCGGGAAGTAGCCAGATACTGTTCTTCTGGCAGCATCCCGTCGGGACCCGGATCGGAAACCCCCGCTTCTATTTGCTGAAGTAAGCCGGAAACCCGGATTTCAAAGAATTCGTCGAGGTTGTTCGCCACAATGGCGAGAAACTTTACGCGCTCCAAAAGCGGATTTTTCGAGTCTCTCGCTTCTTCGAGAACCCGTTCATTAAATCCCAACCAGGATAATTCTCTGTTTGTGTACAAATGTGGATCGTGAAGGTCCATCTGGAACTCCGTATTTGGGATGGGGGAACCCTTCCGGCCGCCTCCAAACTTGGCGATTATCGATAAGCTCCTGTAAAATAACGCACAAATGCGATTCGGTCAACTCAATTGTCCTTAGCCCAAAAAGGGCTTGTAGGACCGATTACAACCCGTATATTTAGGAACTGTCGACGTTGTTGTGCCCTGTTCATCACAGGATGCCTCGGATACACTGGGCAACCCTTATTCAGAACTTGAAATGGCGAACAGGTTCCCCGAATCGGACTGACGGAGACTGGCGACTAAAAAACGGGCTAGAATGAGTGAATCAGTCAAATAATTGACCTTAGAAAGGAAAGACGGGGCGGATGATGAAATCTATCGAGGAGGTCGAGGAGCGGTTTGCCGGGCAAGGGTATATTGCCGACCGCACGCTGGCGACAACAGTCTATTTGGCGATGGCTTTGGGTAAGCCGATATTTCTGGAAGGTGAACCCGGGGTGGGGAAAACCGAAGTAGCCAAGGTGATGGCGCAGATTCTGGACACGAGTTTGATCCGTCTACAGTGCTACGAAGGGCTGGATGCCAACACGGCATTATATGAATGGAACTACCCTCGCCAGATGCTGCAATTGCGGCTGGAAGAGGCGCGAGGGGTAGATAAGGATGAGATCGGCGACAATATTTTCAGTGAAGACTTTCTGCTGAAGCGACCGCTTTTGAGGGCTATCCAGGAAGGCGGAGAAAATCCTCCGGTATTGTTGATAGACGAGGTGGATCGTTCGGACGAAGAGTTCGAGGCGTTTCTGTTGGAAGTTCTGTCTGACTTCCAGATCACCATCCCGGAAATTGGAACTATTTCGGCCAAAAAAATTCCCTTTGTGGTTCTGACTTCGAATCGGACACGAGAATTGCACGATGCCCTGAAGCGGAGGTGTCTGTATTTGTGGATCGACTATCCCTCCTTCAAGAAGGAGATGGAAATCGTAGATTCCAGGGTTCCGGGAATCAGGGGTGAACTTGCACAGCAGGTTTGCGGGTTCATGCAGCTGATGCGTACACGAGATTTTTACAAAAAACCGGGTGTTGCTGAAACGATCGACTGGGCGCTGGCTCTTATGGCATTGAACATAGACGATCTGGATCAGGAAACAGTCAATACAACCCTCGGCTGCGTCCTCAAATACAAGGAGGACATCGAGAAGGTGCAGGAGGACGGGATTCCTCAAATTATTGAAAAGGCCAAGATGCTGAAGGAAAGGGCTATGAAGGCAAGATCATAGCAGGCAAGTTCAGACTCGAAAGCACAGGATGGATACGATGAATACCGTTCGGGACAAAAGTATGATGGGACAGGTCGTGGCATTCTCCCGCCTTCTGCACAGCGCAGGTGTAGAGGTCAATTCTGGTAATTTGATCGATCTGTGCCAGAGTTTCCAGCATATCGATGTGAGCAGCAGGCGGGATTTCTATGCTGCGTCCAGGGCCACGCTCGTTTCTCGTTATGACGATCTGGAGACCTTCGACCAAGCGTTCCAGGCGTTCTGGGAGACTCCCATCCAGTCGGTAGAATCTGAGATTTCGGATGAGCAGGGCGGAGATCCGGACCTGGAAATGCTGGATGAGCTGAACGAGCAGGTGGAAACCATGGACTCCGGAGAACAGGATCCGGAGTCGGACGGTGAATCGGAGGAGGTGGGCTACAGCCCCGATGAGGCGCTGATGGGCAAAGACCTGGCCGCGATGTCGGACAAGGAGATCGAGCAGGCCAGAAAAGTGATTGCCCAGATCGTGAATATTATCGCCAATCGGCGAAGCCGGCGGCGGGTGCCTGAGAAAAGAGGTAGGGAAATCGATTTCAGGCGCACCTGGCGAAAAAATGCCATTTATGGCAGAGACGGTGTGGACCTTGCCCGGCGCAGGCGAAGAATCAAGAAGACCAAGTTGATGCTGCTTTGCGATGTGAGCGGATCGATGGATTGTTACAGTCAATTCCTGATCCAGCTTATTTATGCCTTGAAGCGTGAGATTCGGGATGTGGAAGTGGGTGTGTTCTCTACCCGGATGACGGCCATATCCCGAATGTTGAAGACCAAGAGTGTAGAAGAGTCTCTTCAGGAGGTATCGGCGCAGGTTCACGACTGGGCAGGAGGTACCGATATCGGTGGGTGTTTGCGTGAATTCAATGACCGGTTCGCCAGGGATATGCTGCGCTCGAAAACCGTGATGATCGTGGTCAGCGATGGATGGGACCGGGGCGACGCGGACGTGATGCGCAAAGAGATGGAACGATTGAAAAGAAGGACTCACAAGTTGCTGTGGCTGAACCCACTGCTCGGAAGCCCAGGGTATCAACCGCTCTGTCTCGGTATGAAGACCGCGCTTCCCTATCTGGACTATTTTTTGCCTGCGCACAATCTGGATAGCCTGATCCAACTGGCAAAAACGCTGCGTTCGGTATGGAGATAGAATTTATACCTGCGTGACAGCAACAGTAAGGATCAGGTACGTTTGTAGAAGGCAGGCATTTGTGTAAAGAACTACCAGGCAGACGTCAGGAGGATTCGATGCAGGATGTGTTTGTTGAGGCTCTGGAACTGATTGCTTCCGGGGAACAGGCCGCGCTGTCGACAATAGTTTCCAGCAATGGCTCCCTTCCCATGAGCAAGAAGGCCAAAATGCTTGTTCGTCCGGACGGCAAGATCGTAGGTACCGTTGGCGGGGGATGTCTGGAAGCGGATGTGTGGGCCGAAGCCAGGCAGGTGATGGAAACCGGCGAACCAACGCTGCAGCGGTTCATTCTGACCGAAGAACATGCGGGTGAGGATGGGCTGAATTGTGGCGGAAATGTGGAGATCTTCACCGAACCTGTCACTTCCGGGCGCTCGGAGGATATCCTGATTGAAGTGGCGGCGATCAGGCAGGAAAGGGGATCTGCCGTGCTGGCGACCCTTGTTTCCGGCGGTGTGAAGGATGGATGGCAATCGAAGCTGCTGATCAAGGAAGATGGGTCGAAGGTGGGTACGCTCGGCTATCCTGAGGCGGACGAGGCCGTTCTGGGAGCTCTGAGTGAGGAGGACGGCATTCCGGAGGATCTTCTCCAGGTTGTCGAGCTGGAAGTCGACCGGCCTGAAGGAAAGGAAGCTCTGAAGATTTTTATGGAGTCCATTTGCCCGGAACCGACCCTCTACCTGTTTGGCGGGGGGCACGTTTCCTTCGCCATTGCCAGGATCGCCTGTACCGTGGGCTTTCGGATCGTGGTGATCGATGACAGACCGATGTTCGCCAACAAAGAGCGATTTCCAATGGCGGAGGAGACCCTGACGCTGGATATGGAGACGGCCTTCGAACATCTTCAGATCGACGATCTCTCCTACATTATTGCCGTAACGAGAGGACACCAGCACGACAAGCCGATTGTAGAGCAGGCACTGAAAACTGAACCGGCTTACCTGGGAATGATTGGCAGTAGAAGAAAGATTGCTTTGATGTGGAAGGATCTGGAAAAAAAGGGATACCCAATGGAAAAACTGGAGCGGGTTCACGCACCCATTGGTCTTGACATTGGTTCGGATTCTCCCGAAGAGATCGCCGTGAGTGTGGTTGCAGAACTCATTCAAGTTCGCCGCTCCGGGGGCAAACCTGCGCACAATGTGCGATCACTTTCCGCGACGGGAACCTAACGGAAGGAATTGCTTCCAGGCCATCCTGGAAACATAGATTAAGTCGTAATGCAGGCGTAATTGGCCGCTCAACTTGGTGAATATCACCAAGTCCAGGGAGCGGCCATTTTTATTTCTCGGAAATAACTTGTTTAATATCAGTAAATTAACGGATATCATTCGGTGTGGCACGAAAGTTGACAGTATTCAGGGTGATGTTGAGAGAATAAATTGAACTTACCACCCTGCGGGATAAAAAGGAGAAACGACACGGCAAAAGGTGCATTTGGAAGAATCGCCGATATTCTTCAGGCGGATGTGGACGACGTGCTGAGCAGGATGGAGGATCCAAAAAAACTGATTGGGCAAATGATCCAGGAAATGGAGGAATCGGTCAACACGTCCGTTGCAGCCGTTTGCAAGTCGCTGGCAAATGAGAAACTGATGGACCGTCGGATCAGGGAGCGCTCCGAGGAAGCCGAGCGATGGGGGGCGAAGGCCCAGCAAGCTGTCCAGTCCGGGGAAGACGAGCTCGCAAGGAAGGCACTCGAACAGAAGCTACGGGTTGAGGCCGATCTCGAGATGCTCAAGCGGTCAATGGCAGAGGCGGAAGAGGCCACACTTCAGCTCAGGCAGCAGCTCGATCGGTTGAAGGCAAAGCTTCAGGAGGCGAAATCACAGCAAAGGTCCATTATTGCGAAACACCAGATCTCGCAGTCAGGAGTGATCCAAAGCTGTCTTTCGCAAGTGAATGAGGATGCCTTTCACCGGTTCGAGGAGTTCAAGAACAAGGTTGAAGAGGCCGAAATTTCTGCGGAGCTCTATGAAGATGTGGCAGGAACCCACCCCGGGCTCGAGGCAGACCTCGAGAAAATGGAAAAGAAGCAGCGAATTCAAGAGGAGCTGGAAAAGCTGAAAGGAAAAACCGCCGCGTCCAACCCGAAAAACAAATCATAAGGGGGCATCGGTCATGTTAGGCACAATCTTCGGAATTCTCTTTCTCGTTGTTGGCGGCCTGATGGCCTTTGCCATACTTGCCGGTATTCTGGGAGTCGCTGTGGGCATCGTGTGGTTTCTGGTTAAACTGTCGATTCCATTCCTTCTCGTCTATCTGGGATATCGCTTGATTGTGAACTCGCGTGAGACGCCAGGTTACTGAGGAGATATCAGATCTGAAAGGCTCCGAAAGAACCTTTGGTGTTGTTCCAGGATTTAAATATCTTACGGAACAAGACCAGAGGTTCTTTGCATTAAACCGGAGAACGTGTTTTGATGGCGCAAGAAAGATATCCTGAACTCCGTATTGGTCAGTGCTTCGCCGACAGCTTTCGGGTGTGGATCCGAAATCTGGTGGTGCTGTTCTTCGCATCTGTCATCACCGTGGTTCTAAGTGCCGCCACAGGTACTCTTCTTCTGGGGAGTCTCTACGCGGGATTGATGGTGATGATTCTTGATGCGATGCGGGGAAGGTCCATTGGTGTAGGTGACGTTTTCTGCAGGGTACGGCGGTTCCCAAGATTCCTGGCCATCACCTTGTTCGTTTTCGTCTTTACCACGCTCGGGTTGTTTTTTCTGATTGTTCCAGGCGTGCTTTTCGGCGTGTGGTGTTTCTATATGTATCAGCTCGCCGCGGATCAGAATGCGCGGCTGGATGAGGCCTTTGTGGAAAGCCGAAAAGGCGTACACCGGCACGGGTTCTGGAAGCACCTTCTGCTGATTTGCAGTGCGGCCATCTTTGTGGGCGGCGGCGTTCAGGCGGCAAACGAGGTTTTTGAAAAGGATGGCCTGCTTCTGATCTGGCTGGTTCCCGTTCTTCTGCAACCCTTTGGACTTGGACTTCTTGTTTCGGCATATCGGCAGACGCTGGAAGTGGAGGCCGAACAGAAGGAGTTGTATGTAAAAGAGTTCGAGGAGATGCGCGATGAACTGCAGACCGCCCACGACATGCAGATGGATCTGCTGCCGAAACAAAGTCCGGGTATTTCCGGATACTCTTTAGGTGGTGTCTGTATACCCGCCAACAATGTGGGAGGCGATTACTATGCCTATTGCTGGCTGGACGACGATGAATCACGGCTGGCGCTGGTTGTAGCAGACGTATCGGGAAAGGCGATGGAAGGTGCGGTAACCGCTCTACGATTTAACGAGATGCTCAGGTATGAAATCCGCAATAGAAGAAACCCTGCGCCCATTCTGGACGGTCTCAATGAGTCTCTCGAAGGCCAGATCGACACATCCACTTTCATTACGTGCTGCATCGCCGTTCTGGATGTCAGGAGCGGGTCGGTTGAGATTGCCAATGCGGGACACTGTCTGCCCTATCATTATGTGCACGGGCAGGCACGGGTGTCGCCAGTACCCCTTACTGGATTTCCTCTGGGACTGCCCGCGGTAGTCAGACCTGACCAGGACTACGACAGTGTTTCCATGATCCTTTTGCCGGGCGATGCTCTTGTTCTCTACTCCGATGGCGTAGTAGAGGCCCACAATGCCGATGGCGAGTTGTATGAAGAGGACCGCTTCGAGGCGGTCTTGAACGACACGATCGATGGCGCAGATGCGGACCGGGTCATTCGGGCAACAGTTCGGGACGTGGATCGGTTCAGAGGAGGCGCCGTGCGGACGGATGACGTCACCATGCTTGTTCTAAAACGAGATGTTGAACCCCAAACATCATGAGGAGGCAGTTCGGATGTCCGTAGAACACAAGGCGTGTCCCACAACCGATGATGATGTGGCTACCTATCAGGAAAATGGCTACATAGAGTACCCGGAATTTTTCACGCAGGAGGAAATTGGAGCACTGCGGGAAGCGATCGATCAGGCGATTGGTCAGAACCGGGATCGGATCATAGGTGCGCCGGGAGGCGGCAGGAGTTCGAAGGCGTATGAACAGGTATTCAACCAGATGGTGAATCTGTGGCGCGATTTTCCACAGGTACGGACATTTGCGCACAACATGGCGCTGGCCGAATCCGCACGAAGGCTCTCCGGGGCCAGGCACGTGAGGATTTACCACGATCACGCGATGGTCAAGCCGGGAGGTGAGGAGAGTCGCCCAACGAACTGGCATCAGGACGCACCCTACTGGCCCATGGATTCGGTTGGCGCACTCTCGGCGTGGATTGCGGTGGAAGACGTGTCCATTGAAAACGGGTGTCTTCACTTCGTTCCGCAATCTCACAAGTTCGGGCGGCAAGAGGGGATCGCATTGTCCAAAGCGGGCGACAGCATTGTGGACAAGATGAAATCGCGGGGACACGCCGTGCTGGAACCGGTGGCCGTGGAAATGAAAGCCGGAGGCGTTACCTTTCATCACGGATGCAATTTCCACTACGCCGGATCGAACCAGACGGAGCAACCGAGACGCGCCTTTGCGGTGATCTATATCCCGGACCATATCTGCTTCACTGGTGGGAAGGAGGCTGCTGGCGCAGGGGAGGAAATGGTGGCTGGCGGTCCATGGGACCATCCTGTTCACCCCATTCTGGCGCAGGCAGACTAGACAGAGCGACACTAAAGTTTGAGATTATCGGCGCCCCGGTATCCACACCGGGGCGCTCTTTTTATATACCGCACACGGATCAGTCCATTGTATCTCCCAGATACCAGAAGACAATTCCCAACGACCAACCCGGAACTATCTTCCATACAAACGCAGATTCAACTACGAAGTGCAATAAAGTGAACTTAGGTTGAGTTTGCCCAGGGCTTGTTGAAAAAGTTGAGCTGGTGTGGAAAATGCAAGCCCTTTCCGAGGGCGATGGTTGAGTCGATT
>Ga0115002_10000184_pt1 | contig 90030 bp, 94 predicted proteins | sample ArcticOcean_MG_C_8_FD_89576 | JGI IMG/M metagenome (GOLD analysis project Ga0115002, IMG submission 89576) | Marine microbial communities from western Arctic Ocean - ArcticOcean_MG_CB11_86 | ecosystem: Environmental > Aquatic > Marine > Oceanic | place: Arctic Ocean: Canada Basin | collected... | reverse complement strand
GTAGGTGCGCGGCTACTACAAAGCGCCGCCACCACGTAGGTACGGGGGGATAGGGGTGAAGAGCCCACAGGAACATACTCGCGATGCCATGTATTGGCACGTGCCGATGGGTACGCCGAGGCGCCTCGACTTCGTTCTGCCGGACTCCTCGGAAAACGAAATCTCTCGAGGCTGGAATATCAGGAAGAACCCACGCGACCGGGGTGGAACAACCGACAGCCCCTCGGTTTCGATAGATCGCGTCGGCCCCCCGGGTTGTCTGGCCCGGAGCGTCCCGACACGCATACGGAGTGTGATCAATCGGATCTTGAACGATTCCTCGAGGCTCTCGTCGGTATGGCCACCGTGCCTCTTTTCGGCTGCTCCGGTTCGACCGAATCGGCTGCGGGTGGCTGTGAAGGAGCGGAGGCGGGCGTTTTCGAAGTCACGAGGTCGGAAACGCAGTGGAGGGACTTGCTCGGGGATGACAGGTTCTTTCTTCTTCGCCAATCGGGAACCGAGACCCCGTACACCAGCCCACTCGACACTGAAGAGCGAGCTGGCACGTTCATCTGCGGCGCGTGTTCTCTTCCGCTCTTTCGGTCCGAGGTCAAGTACGACTCCCACACCGGATGGCCGAGTTTCTGGCAGCCCATCGATGGGCAGCTCGGCCTCCAGGCGGACTGCCAGTTGAGCGCCCTACGGATCGAGTACCACTGCGCGAGGTGCGGAGGGCATCAGGGACACATCTTCCCCGACGGTCCGCTGCCGACAGGACAGCGGTGGTGCAACAACGGGGCGTCCTTGGACTTCGTGCTCGATGGGGAGCCTCTGCCCGAGCTTCTGACTTGAAGAGAGACGCTCTCAGATGAAGAGAGACGCTCTCCGAAACGCGGACGCCCAACTCGCTTCTGCTCTCGCTTTCGTGGCCTGGGCGATGCTGGGCATGACCGCGGCCCGGCTCGACGCCCAGATGATGGCTGGCGGGCGCGATGTACGCGGGGGCCGCCAAGCCATGACGGAGCGCCTCGCAAACGTTTCGCCCGAGCAGCGCGCGTTTCTCGAGACACTGCGCGCGGGCGGTGAGGAGACCTATTCCGCTCAGAGTGTGACGCTCACTGCCGAAACGAACCGACTTAGGTCCGGGCCGGTGGAGGTGTCAGAGTGGTTGATGCCGGTGAGTTACTTCCTGCGGAGGCCGGGTATGGCGCTCTGGATCTCGGGGCAACCCACTCACTTCGAAAGTGGCGACACTCTTCACATCGACGGGATCTCCACGCTACAGGTTCGGCTCGATCTCGGGCTCTGGGCTCTTGATTCGTTGCGTTTAGGTGTGCGAGGGGCGACCAGCCCCTCGACGCTGTCGACGTCCGAGGTCGCTGCGCTCGAATCGATCGGCACGTCTACGCTGGATCTCTCGAGCATCCAGTTCGGCACGCCGGCGGGCGTGGAAGCGCGATTCACCCATGTTCAGCCGCTCGATGCAGCCACCGAACTTTCGGTGATTGCGGGGGGCGAATACGAGCCGCGGCCTTCGGATGAGGAGTGGTCCTATTGGCGCGGGAAAACCGTGAGGGTAGGGGTGGGGGTCTCCCGGTTGCTCGGCGGCGGGCGCATCGGTGGCGGAGTAGACGTGACCCGTAGCTTCTCCGACTCTCTCGGCGGCCAGAATCTGTTCCAGGGAGGCGGAACCATTCTCGCACGGGTGGATGCCGCGACCGCGGTTGGTGACGCGGGAAGCGTCCTCGTGGGCGGCTCCGTCTCATACTTTCGTTCCTACTCGGCCTCCCGCGCGGCTGCCGCCGGCCCCCGAGAACCCTCAGGCGACTTCGTGGGCGTGAGCACGATCGCGGTTTGGCCGATTCGAGCCGTGTTCTTCACGCCCGCCGTGGTGCTTTCTTACGAGTCGAACGAGGCGTCTACCGGAACCACTGTCGTGGCGGGGTCAGGCTGGTCATTGGGGACTTCCCTTGCCGCTAGCGTTCCCCTGGCGCGCCGCTTCACGTTTACGCCCGAAGTTGGACACGTGACCGGTTCCCGCAGTACGGACTTTCTGACGACCGTCGGTAGCCTTACCCAGCGGGCCGAAACGACGGGCTCGCTTTCGGGGTGGTGGCTAGCGGCGGACGTGTCGCTATCGTTCTAAGCGTCGTCGGGAAGGGGCCGATCGTGCCGATCGCAAAAGGCCGTCAGGTCGCCGCTTTTACGCGCGGCGTCCGCTTCGGGTCAGCCGCTCTGGTTCGGACGGAACAAAGCCGGCAGCACGCCGGCCAGCTTCGCGACTTTGGGAAAGCTGTAGATAAGAACGTATGAAGAGTTGGTGTTTTTGGCCGCGAAGTCCTGATGCTGGTCCTCCGCTCGGTATACTGCTTGGCGGGCATCGACTCGAGTGGCGATCGGTTTCTCCAACGCACCGGATGCGTTGAGCTGGTCGATGTAAGCCTCCGCCACCTGACGCTGGCTCTCGTTGTTGTAGTAGATGTGGGAACGGTATTCCCGGCCGACGTCGGGGAGCTGCTGATCGATCTGCGTGGGGTGGTGGGCGACCGAGAAAAAATGCGTAGAAGGTCGCCGTACGAGACCACCGCCGGATCGAAGGTCACTTCCACCACTTCGGCGTGGTCTGTGGTTTGCCGGATCGCCACGAGGTCGTAACTCGCGGTCTCCTCCAGCCCCCCGGAGTACCCCGTGGTGACTCCGAAGACGCCATTCACATGCTCGAACACGAGTTCGACACTCCAGAAGCACCCTCCCGCGAAAACCGCGGTTTGGAACGAATCGCTGGAGGCCGCCACGTCGAGGACAGGTGGAGCGCTGCCGCCCGGACACCATCCACCGAAGCCTCGGGCTCAGTCACAGCGGGACCACATCCGTACATCAGCGCGCCGGCGAGAGCCACGAGCACGGGGGCCGGAATGTGCGTTGTTCGAATGTGCATGGGCTCTCGTAGAACCAGTGGACCCTGATCTCGGTTCCAAGTTACTCGATCCCCCAGTTATCCGCAGGAGACGCCCCGCAGCTCCAAGCGGCCAGCCCACTTCCGCCGTGGCGACCCACGAAGCCCCGTCCGGAATCCGCTTGACAGGAGGTGTCTTCGGCGGGTACGCTCGCCACGTATCGTAGGACCAATCGGCCGGACAGCGGGAGGGGAACGCGATGAAAAAGCTCGTTGCCGCACTAGTGGCGCTTCTTGTGGTCGGATCACAAGCAGACGCACAAAACGTACCGCAGATTCCCGTGGAATCCGTCCCGGATTTCTTCCATCTGCCCACCGGGGTGAACTTCGGTGAGGTACCGGGTATAGCCGTCAACTCGCGGGGCCATATCTTCGTGCACAGCCGCTCGAATCCGACCGGTGGCGGTCCGGCGTACGCCATTCACGCGGCCCAACTCTTCGAGTTCAGCCCGACGGGCGAATTCATCCGCGAGCACGGTCGAGGGCTCTACGCCTGGTCTTTCGCGCATGGGGTCAGGATCGACGCGAACGACGACATATGGACGGTGGATAAGGGCTCGAACATGGTCATCCGCATGAACCCGGAAGGCCGGGTCGTGTGGGTGTTCGGGCGCAAGGCGGAATCGAGTTCCGAGAACGCCCGCCCGATCGAGCGCCAAACCCCCCCCGCCCCCCCTCAAGACGGGCGTTTCCGTGAGCCCACCGACGTGGCTTTCGACTCTCGGGGCAACATCTACATCGCCGACGGATACATCAACTCGAGGGTAGCCAAGTTCGACATGAACGGCGATTGGGTGAAGTCGTGGGGAGAGCCCGGCTCGGGCCCTGGCCAGTTCCGCACGCCCCACAGCATCGCGATCGACCGGAACGACAACGTCTACGTGGGGGATCGCTCGAACGCTCGGGTTCAGGTGTTCGACACCGACGGCGACTTCCAGCGGATGTTCAGCGTCGCCACGCCGATCGCTCCGGGCTCCAAATCGGTGAACGGTGCCACCCCTGCGGATCTCACGAACGTGAGCGCCAACGGCGCACCGAACTCACTTTGCATTCCGCCTGGGAGCAACATCATCTTCGTGGGTGAGACCACGTGGCCCGGACGGATCATCAAAGCGACGCTCCAGGGCGAGGTGCTCGGCGTCATTGGCAACGCCGGGCGCAACCTCGGAGAGTTTTCCGGAGCCCACGGACTCGCTTGCCCGTCGGAAGACGTGCTCTTCGTAGCGGAAAGCTCGAACTCGCGGGCGCAGAAGCTGATTCTGAATCCGTCGATGTCGAGCAGGGCCAGCGGAGGGGGGGAGTAATCGTCCGCCCGCTCCATCGTCTTGAGAGACGCCAAGTCCGTGGCTAGCCGCATGGGTCGGGTAGCTCTGCTCCTTGCGCTCACGGGTGCCGCCCTCGGCCTTCGGAGCGATCCGATGCGGGACGTCGTGTCCACGGCCGAAGACGAGCTGAGAATCGTGGCCGTTTCCTCCAGGAGCGACATGGTGAGCGGCGGAGACGTTTTGGTCCGGGTCGAGGCTGAAGCGGGCGTCCCTCTGACCGACATCACGGTTGAACGTAACGGTGTGGACGTGACGGATGCGTTCCAGCCCGCGAGCGAAGGGCATGCCCTAGTCGGGCTCGTCAGTGGCCTGATCGTGGGAGAAAATCGATTGTTGGCCCGCCCCAAGAACCGACCGGCTCCGCTCGCGGTTTTGGTCGTCACCAACCACCCGATTTGGGGTCCCATACTCTCGGGACCCCACCAGCAGCCGTTCTTCTGCACCACGCATCTTTTCCGGCTCGTGACCAGAGAGATCCTGGGGCACTCCACGGGCGCGGACTGCTCGATCGCTACCCGCGTCGACTACGTTTATCGCTCGACCGGTGGAACCATCGAGCCGCTTCCCGACCTGGGAAGCCGGCCGGCCGACTTGGCGTTCACCACGACGATGGACGGCTCCGAAAGCCCGTACATCGTTCGGGTCGAGACGGGCACCATCAATCGTGCAATTTACGAGATCAGCGTGTTGCACGACCCGACGCGGCCTGCCCCGGACCCGTGGACGGCAAACCCCGCCTGGAATCGTCGCCTCATCTATCGTTTTGGGGGTGGATGCAGACGAGGCTGGAATACTCAGGGGACCCGCACGGGTGGCGCGCTCGACGACACCCAGCTCGCACGCGGTTACGCCATCGCCTCCGCAAGCCTCAACGTCTTCGGCAACAACTGTAGTGACTTGTTGGCGGCGGAGACCATGATGATGGTCAAGGAGCGCTTCATCGAGGCGTATGGGCCGCCGCTCTACACGATTGGATGGGGGTCGTCCGGCGGCTCGCACCAGCAACACGGAATCGGGGACAACTACCCTGGCCTTCTCGATGGCCTCGTCGTGGGGCGGAGTTTTCCCGACGTCACGTCGTCGACGATTTTCAAGTTGATGGATGGCAGGCTTCTCGAGCACTATTTCGACGAGATCGCTCCGGGTCGGTTCACCGAGGAGGAGCAGCGCGCGGTCTCCGGTTTCGGAGTCCACGCGAGCATCGCGAACCAGAGCGATGGCGCGTACCGCCTCGATCCCGACGCGGAATTCGCCGATGTCGTGCCGGAAGCGGTGCGGTACGATCCCATAACCAACCCGGGAGGGGTGCGGGGAGACGTTTACGATCACACGGTGAACATCTACGGGCGTGATCCCACGACCGGCTTCGCGCGCCGACCGCTCGACAACGTCGGCATTCAGTATGGCCTCGGCGTGCTCAACGCCGGTTCCATCACCAAGGAGAAGTTCCTCCACTTGAACGAATCCATCGGTGGGCTCGACGCCCTGCACTCCCCTCGCTCATACGTTGCTGCCTTTCCTGGAAGCTCCGAAGGCGCCTCGCGTCTTCGATTGTTTGACCGCCGATACTTCTCGAAATCCAGCCCCTTCTGAGACCATCGCTGTGCCCAAATCATTCGTCTCGTCAGCCGTCCTTCTTGCGGTCCTGTCTTCCTCCGGATGTGCACCCGGAGACCGTGTCGATGTCCTCGCGCTGGCCACGGCAGGCACCGGCGGTGTCTACTACGTAATGGGAGGATCGATTGCAGAGCTCTGGAGTCGCGAGCTTCCCGGACACGACTTCGTGGCCGAGGTCACGGGCGGGTCGGTCGAAAATCTCAGCCTCCTTCTCGGCGGCGATATCGAAGTAGCCTTCTCCATGGGCACGAGCGCGTACGAGGTGTTTCACGGGACGGGATCTTTTTCAGAGCGGGAGCAGGGGCAGATTCTTGGGCTCACGACGCTTTATCCGAACATCCTTCACTTGGTCACCGTCGAGGGCAGCGGCGTCGAGAGCCTTGCTGACCTCGTGGGCCGCCGGGTGTCCGTGGGAGCGCCGGGGAGCGGGACCGAAGTGGCGGCCCGCACGCTCCTGGAGGGCAACGGGATCAGCTACGACGATTTCCAGGCCCAACGGCTCAACTTCAATGAGACCGGCTCCGCGCTGAGGGATGGAAACATCGACGCCGGATTCGTGAGTGCCGGCGCCCCTACCAGCGCGATCGTGGACTTGGCTACCGCCCGCCAGGTGCGCCTCATACCGCTCGGGCCGGCGGAGGTGGAGAAAAATCGGGTGCTGGACCCGACCGTAATTGAAGATTCCTTCGCTCCAGGTACTTACCCGGGCCAGGAGTCCGCGGTGGAGACGCTGAGTACGCCCAACCTTCTCGTCGTCCGTGCCGATATGGACGAGCAGCTGGCCTACGATCTGGTTCGGTCGTTGTACGCGGTGCAAGCCGAGTTGGTGGGTGTGCATCCCGCGGCACGTTCCATGTCGGCGGAGTACACGTTGGCTGCTTCCCCTATCCCTCTCCACCCCGGTGCCGCGCGCTTTTTTGCGGAAGCAGGATATGAGGTGCCCGATCGTTTGATCTCTTCTCCATGAGGCTTGGCGATATCGGCGTTCGAGGTTAGAGGCGCGTGAGCACGGTTGGTCGGTCCCCGATCGCGAGGAGGGACCTGGGTCTCCCCACTTTTCCCGCAGCGGCTTTCGTCGCTCTGGCGATCGTTCTCGCGCTATTCCAACTTTACATATCCGGCGTGCGGCCGATCGGACTCTTCTACGAGAGGGGGTTCCATCTCGCGGTCGTCCAGGTATTGGCGTTTCTCCTGTTTCCGACGAAGGGGCGCCTCTTCGCGAATCGTGGCGGGGAGCCCGGGTCCCGCGGCGGCTTGGCCTGGACGGTAGATGCGGCCCTCATCGCTGGTTCCATCTTCGCGGCCCTCTACCTCACGCTCAACCTAGACGCCATCATGAGCCGGGCAGGGGCCCGAACTGGCGTCGACGTTTTCGCCGGCGTGGTCGCTGTGGTCACGCTCCTCGAGGCGAGCCGAAGGGCCCTGGGGTGGCCGATTTCATTTATTGCCACCTGCTTCATCGGATACGGATATGGGGGCCCCTTCCTCCCGGGCGTGCTCCGGCACGGCGGGTATAGCACGGGACGGCTCGTCGGCCAGCTCTATTTGGGCCAGGAAGGGATCTATGGGATCCCGCTGGGCGTGGCAGCGTCCTTCGTCTTCGTTTTCATCTTGTTCGGAGCGCTCTTGGAGGTAACGGGAGCGGGTCAGTTCTTCATCGACCTCGCGTACGCGCTCACCGGAAGACAGAGGGGAGGGCCCGCCAAAGCCGCGGTTCTGGCCTCTGCCGCGCTGGGATCCGCGTCGGGGAGTGCGATCGCGAACGTCGTGACCAGCGGTGCGTTCACGATCCCCCTCATGAAGAAGGTCGGATACCATCCCGAAGAGGCTGGCGGTATCGAAGCGGCCGCCAGTACGGGGGGGCAAATTCTTCCCCCGATCATGGGGGCTGGCGCGTTCCTGATGGCGGAGTACACCGGCCTGCCCTATCTGGAGATCGTCAAGGCGGCGCTCCTACCCGCGCTTCTCTACATGGGAACGGTGTTCGTTTTTGTGCACCTAGTGGCGGTCGCGAGGAATCTCGAGGGCCTGCCGACGTCCGAGCTGCCCGGCTTTGGACCCACGCTGGCCAAGGGCTGGCACTTTCTCATGGCGATTGTGGTCCTGATGTCCGCTTTGCTCATGGATTTTTCTGTGGCCCGAGTCGGCTTCTTATCGTGTGTGGCGGTGGCCGCGTTGGCGGCGGCAAGAGCCGTATGGAACCGGACGGTACCGGGGAGCTCTGTGCGGGAGGACGGACGAGGCTTGCGGTCGGACGGGGCCGCCCCCAACCCGGTGATGGGGTGGGTCGGCGGCGGAGTTATTCGATTAGTGGATGCGTTCGTTCTGGCGGGCCGAAATGCTCTCCCAGTCAGCCTCGCGTGCGCCGTGGCCGGAATCATCGTAGGGATCGTCGGCCTTACCGGCTTGGGGCTCAAATTTTCGGGTCTCATGCTTTCCCTGTCCCAGGGGAATCTCTTCCTTGCCCTTGTCCTACTGCTTCTGGCGAGCCTCGTGCTCGGGATGGGACTTCCGGTTACCGCGAGCTACGTGGTCCTCATCGTGCTTGCGGGCCCCGTGCTGATCAACGATTTCGGTCTTCCCGTCCTGGTCGCGCACATGGTGGTCTTTTGGTACTCCCAAGACTCCAACGTTACCCCCCCGGTGTGCCTCGCCGCCTACGCGGCCGCCGGCGTGGCAGGAGCAGATCCCATGCGCACGGGGCTTCAGGCGTGGAAGTACGCCAAGGGCCTCTATCTCATCCCCCTCCTCATGGTAGTCCATCCCGAGCTCGCCCTGGGGGGTTCGTGGCCGGTCGTGCTCGCGACGTTCACGATGTCCATGGTTGCCTTGGCCGCTTTCGCGGCGGTGCTAGAGGGACAGACGCTGACGCGTCGTCTGACCGCAGGCGGTCGGATCCTGCTTCTGGCGGCTGCTATGACTGCGTTTTTTCCGTCTCTACTGGTGGGGGGCGTCGGAGCGGTCTGCATCGTCGTATACAGCCTATTTGACCTCCGAAACGTGGGCCGTGTAGGAGCCCACTGAAGCGGCATCGCTTCGAAATCGAGGCCTTCAGCTCCCCTTTCCGACCGCGAGGGTCACGAACCTACGGAGTATCTCTTCGGTCTCCGGTGTCTCAGGCGTTGCGGCTGAGAAATCTTCCAACGTGTCGTGCCCGGTGAAGGGCAGATAGGCCGGATATTGTGCGATTCGCGCGACGAGCCCTTCTCGGTCGAGTTCCGGGTGGAACTGCGTGCAGTAGATCGGCCGTCCCTCGAAGCGGAACGCTTCGTTCTCGACCGTGGGGCTCGACGCCAGAAGAGTCGCTCCTGCGGGGAGTCGAGTCACGATGTCCTCGTGGCCGCTCTGGACCTGGAAGCGTTCGCCGAGAGGGCCGAATACGGGGTCATTTTTCCCCTCGGCTGTCAGCTCCAACCAGAGTGTTCCGACTTCTGCACGGCTCCGGTCCGTTACTACCTCACCGCCCATTGCCCTGGCCATAGCTTGGAAGCCCCAGCACGACGCGAAGGTGGGTTTGGACGTGTCGTAGAGCTGGCGCATCGTTTCGAGGGCCGCCGGAAGCCATGGGCCTCCTTTGGCGACCGAGTAGTCTCCGCTGCCACCCAGAAGGACCACGTCGGCCTCGTCGAGTTCGCGCTGCGAGGGCACCCCACTCAGCAGATCGAAGATGTGGATATGATCTCGATCGCAGCGAAAAGAACGGGCAAAGCTGTCGATTTCGTGCCCGCTCATGAGATCGTCGGGATTCCGGACCTGGAGGAGCAGAAAGTTGGGCTGGGGGGGCATGGGCGGGGCGGTAAAGGGGTTGTAGGAGAAAGAGGGCTACCCAAAGCCCATCGCGGCACAAGCGTGAGGTCCGTCCTCGGGGCAGCGGGCGGGAAGAGTATAACATTGTGATGAAGCGAAAAAAGAAGGGGGAGGTGCCCGCGACCGGCCCCCCCCCCTTTTTTCCGATGAACGCGGAAGGGTCTGTTGTCAGTGGCCTTGCACGAGCTGATTCCGCAGCACACCCACGCCCTCGATCTCAACCTCGTAGACGTCACCCGGCTCCCACGCGCGGGTGGCGCCCATGGTGCCCGACCAGATCATATCGCCCGGTTCGAGCGTGAAGTACGTCGATATATAGCTGACCATGTGGTTCATGTTAAAAATGAGGTCGGCACTGTTTTCTCCCTGACGGTGTTCCCCGTTGAGCCGTCCCTCGATCTCGAGGTCGGTGTAGTCCAACCCTGAAACCAAAACGGGGCCTACTGCGTTGAACGTGCGGCTGCCCTTTGCCCGCACCCACTGGATGTCGCCCGCCTGCCAATCACGTTCGCTGACGTCGTTTCCCGCTGTCACACCGAAGATGTATTCCGGGGCTTCTTCGGGAGTCACGTTTTGGGCACGTCTGCCGATAACCACCACCATTTCGGCTTCGTAGTGTAGGTTCCTCGACTCCGCGGGCCGGACGATGTTCTCGCCGGGGCCTATGATCGAGCTCGCCGGGACCGTGAACAGCCCCGGGTATTCGGCGGGATCACCTGCGATGTGGCTGCGGAAGTTGAAGGCGGTCATGAAGACGAGGTTCGGATCGACCGGAGCCTTCATCGTTACGGAGGATTCCGTGGTGGTGCGCCCGGTCCGTTGGCCCCCGAGGTAGGGAGCGTCGCTGAGCTGGCGAATCGTGCTGCCGTCCAACTCTCCCCAGGACGTTTCCCCGGCCTGTTCGTAGCGCACATATCTGGTTTGGGCGTCGGCAAGGTCGGCCGCTGCCGCCGTTAGAACGCCGAGAACGAGTAACGTCGAAATACCCCTCATGAAAAACCTCCTGTGGGAACCTCGCGGACCGCCCGGCCGGCATGGGTCGGATGGACGTCCGAGGACAAAAACTCAAGGATCTACCGTATGGCGAGGGCTCTGAGCCGTCAACCTGTGAGGCTGCCTACCGCACCACGCGCCCACCGTCGCGATCGTCCCGAACGAAGCGATCTCGGGCGGGCATGACCACCGCCACGAGGGTTTGGGCATTCATGACCGCATCCTCCGGAACAATCTCATTGAGGAAGAGAATATACGCCGCGACCGCGTAGACTTCGTTCGCCGTCAGTGATCCCGGCGCGGTCATGGGCATGGTGCGGTTCACGTAGTCGAAGATGGTGGTGGCGTAGGGCCAATAGTTGCCGACCGTCCTGCGAAGCCCTCGGGTCTCGCCAAAAGGGAAACCTTCTCTAGGCTCCCGACCTACGAGTTGATCGTTGGGGCCTTCTTGTCCCGTGGCGCCATGGCAAACGGCACACTTCGAATCGAAAACGATCTTTCCCTCGGCAACGGAGCCGCTCCCCGGAGGAGCGCCGGCGCCGTCCGGCCCGAAGTCGATGTCGAGCGCGGCGACTTCGGCGGGTGTGGCGTCCCGACCGATCTGGAAAGAACGCGGCCATTCTACATTGTTCGCCGCGGCCGCACTCGACATGGCCGTGTTCCCGTCTCGGCCCGGCGCGTCCGGGGCGCATGCGAACGCACCGAGGGCCGCCACGCCCAGTGCGAGGGGCCTCATGCCCCCTCTCCTTGACCAAAGAATACCCGCCCGTCCGATTGGACTCTCCAAGGCCGGATGGTGTTGTAGTGATAGGCGGTTCCTTCGCCCCGCGCTGCGATCAGGGTTTCCAGATCCGGCTGAACGTAGCCGGTCTCGTCGGTCGCGCGGCTCATGAGAAGGGCCTCTGACCCGTCCCAGTTCCAGACGTGCCGGAAGCGCGTGGCGCACTTGGAGAGCACCGGCTCCTGAAGCTGGGCGGGCATCCACGAGCGCCCTCCGTCCGTGGTGATTTCCACACCAGTGATTCGACCTCGCCCGCTCCACGCGAGCCCTCGAATTTCCCACCAGCCCCGCTCGGGAAGTTGGTAGGGGAATGCGGGGAAGGTGATCGTGGACTTGGCGTCCATGACCAGGCTGAACTGACGAGACGTCCCGTCCGCGAGAGGGTCGGTGTATTTGGAGGTTTCCTCGCGGGTCATGGACGGACGATCGGAAGCTTCGAGCCTGCGGATCCATTTGACTTGGGCGTTGCCTTCCCAGCCAGGAAGCAACAAGCGAGCGGGATAGCCCTGCTCCGGACGGATCGCTTCGCCGTTCTGCCCGTACGCGATCATTGCGTCGTCCATGGCCTTCTCGACCGGAATACTACGGGCCATGAGCGCGGCATCACTACCTTCGGCAAGCAACCATGTCGCGTCCCGGCTGATTCCGACCTCACGCAAGAGCGTAGATACGAGCACCCCACTCCATTCGCTCGTGCTGAACAGGCCGTCGATCTGACTTGGGGCCCGGTCCGCGGGGGCGTTCCGGTTGTAGGCCGCCCCGCCATTGCCGGAGCACTCCACGAAACAGATCCGGGATTCGGAGGGAAACCGTTTCAGGTCGTCGAGCGTGAAGGTCATCGGCCGATCCACCATCCCGTGGATCACGAGTTCGTACCGGTCCGGGTCGATGGCTGGAACGCCCGCGTGGTGACGCTCGAAGTGGAGATCCGCCGGTGTGATGATGCCGCGAAGTTGCTCGATCGGGCTTCTGGAGGACGAGGTAACCGCGGGTGCACCCATGACACGCCTGGGCTGTTCTCCAGGAGCCCGTTCCCCCAAAACGCTGGTTGGCCCGCCGAGCCTCCCTCCCACCTGCGCGGTTTGTTGACCCAACGCATCATTGGCCATGGTCAGCGCATCAACCTGGGTCTTCAGCAGACCACCGGCGATCAGCCCTCCCGTGGCTCCCAACATCGCGCGTCTCGATACGTTGCCCATCCGTCGGCTCCTCGTTTTCCGTGGACCGTTCGTAATGAAACACAAGCTCGGTCTGCTACCGTATGATCCGCAAGCCGTCGCTCGAAGTCGCGCCCGTTGACACCCCGGTGGGCCGGGTCTAGCGTGGTAGTATGTGGTGGACGAGACGGCGCATGAGCGATCGATTTAATACCGGGTTGGCGGTATGGATGGTGGCTCTCAGCGCGATCATCCCGTCGCTGGATCGGGAGTTACTGGATTCGGAGACGACGATCGCATCGGGGCACCATGATGAGTGCGCCCACCCCCACCACAACCACACCCTGTGTGTCCAGTTCGGAAAGCAGCGTTGGGCAAAAGGCTCCTCGATTCCGTTGCGAGTGCTTCCGCCGTCTAGGTATGAGGCGGTCTCGGTGCTGACCGACGCCCCTGCTGAGTTCCGATACGGCCTCCCCACACACTCCCGAGCACCACCCCGCTCCATTTGAGGATGACCTCTGCGCAGCGCAGAGGAAGACCAGAGTGCGGCCTCCCAGACGAGACGGGAGCGGTGCTCTGCGGGTCGAATTTTCCGGCCACTGAGCCGGGGACCCGAATCTCAAGGGGGTGTCATGCGAAAAAATCCGTATACAGGCTTAGCTTTCCTGGCGTTGGCAGGGGTTTTTGGGGTTGGACCGGTTTCTACCGCGGCGCAGACTGTGCCGGAGGCCCGGCTCGATTCTCTTCGGGCCGAGTTCGAAGGGTTGAGAGCCCGACTCGACAGCCTCGAGGGGGTCGTGGCTGGGCGACAGACGGACACAGACGGTGCGGATCAAGCGACCGACGACCTGGCTCGGCTCCGAGCGGCAGCCCGGGCCGCCGCGGGTGGCCCCACCGTGGACACGACCGCCCCGGCACAAGATGCCAGAGAATTCGTCAGTCGTTCTGGATCGTTACAGGCGCTGAACCCGGAGATCAGTCTGAACGGCGACGTGTATGCGTCCATTCAGAGCGAGAACGCCGGCACGGATAACTTCATTCCGCGCGAATTCGAGCTCTCGGTCATTTCAACGCTAGACCCGTTCACACGCGCCAAAGTCTTCTTTGCAGCTGAAGAGGACGGTGGTCGAATCGAGGTGTTTCCCGAGGCGGGAGGGGAGGAGGAACACGGGGGAGGCGTGGCGGTTGAGGAGGGCTACGTCGAGTGGGTTGGGCTACCTGGGGGAGTAGGACTCAAGGTCGGACGGTTGTTCCAGCAATTCGGGCAACTCAACCGTTGGCACTCCCACTCGCTTCCGTTCCAGAGCCGCTCGCTCCCGCACCTCGCCTTTCTCGGCGAGGAATCCTTGGCCCAAGACGGAGCCTCGGCTCACTGGCTGCTTCCGACCGGGGGGGCTGGAGCCTTCGAGACCACGGTTGAGGTCACCCGGAGCGGGAACGACAAACTTTTTGGGGAGTCTCACAGACTCAGTTATCTGGGCCACCTGAACGCGTTTTGGCAGCTTTCCACGTCCACCGATCTGGATCTGGGGGTGAGTGCGATCTTCGGAGACCACGAGGATTCCGCAGGACGGTACGGCAATCGACTGTACGGTGCGGAGATGGCCTTCAATTGGGCCCCTCCGGAGCGAGCGCTTTATACCGGAGTGGTCCTAAGAGGCGGCGTGATGCTTTTAGATCCTGGCTCTGTCACCGGGCTTCCCGAGCCCGACCGGGCGCTGGGTTTCTGGTCGCTCGCCGAGGTCAAATTATCACGTTCGTGGACCGGAGGCGGACGGTACGAGTGGGTGGAGAATCCGGAAGATGTTACCGAGTCGGCGTGGTTGGTTTCTCCGGCCCTGACCTACTGGCAGAGCGAATACGTACGGCTGAGGGCGGAGTATGACATCTTGGGGAATCCGGGAAACACCACTGGGCAGTTCACGTTTCGGGTCACGTTCGCGATGGGCCCGCATCGACATGAAACGTATTGAGGGGGTGACAGCATGCTGAGAATTCTCGCCGTAGTCACAGCTTTGGGGCTTTTGGGGGGTGAGGGGGCGGCACAAGCCGACCCCGTCCGTGTCGTCGCGACGCTTCCGGTTTATGCCGACCTCGTCGAAAAGATCGGCGGTGTCGATGTCGAGGTGAGCGCGATCGCGGCGCCGAACGAGGACGCCCACTTCGTTCGTCCGAAGCCGAGCTTCGCACTTTCCGTTCGGCGGGCCGATCTGTTCATCACAACGGGACTCGACCTCGAGCTCTGGGCTCCCACCGTCCTCGATCGGGCCGGAAACGCCGACGTGTCCGAAGGGGGAAGGGGGTACGTGACCGCCTATACGGGCATCGAATTGTTGGACATTCCCGTAGTCGCGGACCGGAGTGGAGGGGACGTTCACATTTTCGGTAACCCTCACCTCATCACCGACCCGCTACGAGCCCTGCAAGTGGCTCGCAACATCACGGTCGGTCTCAGCCGGGTGGCGCCAGGCCGGAGCGCCGTCTGGAATGAGGGATTGGGTCGCCTGACGAATGAGATTCATCGGAGGCTGTTCGGAGACCGGCTTGTCGAGATCCTGGGTGGAGATCTTCTCGAGCAACTCGCGCTTCAAGGTACGCTTCACGACTTCCTCGATGGTCAGGAGTTGGAGGGCCGACCGCTCCGCCCCCAATTGGGCGGTTGGTTGGGTGTGGCAGAGGCGTTCCGAGGCCGCGATATCATATGCTACCACAAGAATTGGGCTTACCTCGAGGACCGGCTCGGCGTCCGCTGTGCTGAATTCGTGGAAGCGAAACCCGGGATCCCCCCGACGCCCGGGCACGTCGCTTCACTTCTCGAAAAAATGTCGAACGAGAGGATTACGGTGATTCTAGCGGCCGCGCACTACGACGAACGAAAAGTGGAAACGGTTGCGGGACGTGGGGCGGCCCGCGCGGTTGTGGTCTCGATGAACCCGGGGGGAAGAGGTGGGGCCGCCGACTACTTCGCGCTCGTCGACACGTGGGTCGACGGATTGGCCCGAGCGTTTGCAGCGTCCGGGGGGTGAGAACATGATCGATCTGATGATCCCGCCCATCGTGGCCGGTCTCGTAATCCTCTCGATTCACGCTTACCTGGGCCTTCACGTCATTGCGCGGGGGGTGATTTTTGTGGACCTCGCGTTCGCTCAGATCGCAGCGCTCGGTGCCACGGTGGGATTTCTGTTGGGAGTACAGCACGACACGCCGTTGGCCTTGGCGTTTTCGATGGGTTTTACCCTCGTGGGTGCTCTCATCTTCTCCTTCAGCCGTCTCGAGAAGACGGCCGTTCCCCAAGAGGCGCTCATCGGCATCACCTACGTGGTTGCCTCTGCCGCCGTCATCCTGATTGCGGGCTTCACCGCGGAGGGGGCGGAACACATCGCCGAGACCTTGACTGGGACGCTCATCTGGGTCGGATGGCCCGAGATCATCCGTATGGGAGTGGTCTACTCGGTCGTAGGTGTCATTCACTTCATTTTCAGGAAGCCGTTGCTCGCGGTATCACTGGGAGAGGCGGACGTTCCACGCGCACGGGCCTGGGATTTTCTCTTCTACGTGCTGTTAGGAATCGTCATTTCTTTCTCGGTGCCCGTGGCCGGCGTCCTCATGGTGTTCAGTTCACTCGTCATTCCGGGTGTGGTAGCGTTCCTCTTCACGAGCCGGTTCAGCACAGCGCTTTGGATCGCTTTGGGTGTGGGTTCGGTTGCGCACGTGACCGGCGTCGTCGCGTCCTTTCAGACCGACATCCCCACGGGCCCGCTTCTCGTGTGCACGTTTGGGTTGGCGCTAGTTGTCGCCTTGATGATTCGGTTCGCCCTGGGCGTTCGTCCCGGGGAGGTCCTGGAGCCCTGATCAGAACGACCAGTTCACGATCGGGAGGAACTGGAGGCTCTCCTTCCCACTGATGATATTGATGAGCCCGATCTGGACCCCGTGCATGTTCTCGGCCCAGTTCACGATCCCGAGTTGGAAGCCACTGATGTCGGTAGCCCGATTAAAAAAACCGATCTGAACGGCTTCTCCGTAGTTCATCGCGTTGTACAACCCGCCTTGCAGTCCGCTGGTTTCGCCCTCGACGATATTCACCGCGTTGTTCTGCCAGCCAGCGAAATCCCCTTCGACTAGGCCTACTATTCCGAACTGGAGTCCCTTCGACATGCCTCGGGTGTTCTGGTTGACGAGGCCGATATCCAACCCGTGAACGGAGACGTTCCTGTTGTAGAGGCCTAGCCGAAGGATCCGGATCGCTGAATCCTCTCCTCTGAGCTGCGCCCCGGGGAAGATCGACAACTCGAAGTTTTCGAAAGCGGGCGTGGCGTCTTGAGGTGCTTCATTCTGGGCCGCCAGGCGCTCTGGAACCGATGCCGCCGCCCAACTGATCCCGCAGGCGAGAAGTACGAGTGCAGGTTTCAATGGTTCCTCCCCTTCAAAGTCCCTGATATGTCTCGGGGCAGATGCCTCGAGTTTGTCCCGCGGCAGAGCCGCGGTTGTCGAACCACTGGGCCCGGACGGCTACCCGACCGGAAGGTCCTCGGGGCGCAAGTTTGCGTCAGCGCGCCGGCCCGTGCGGACCACGATTTCCGGGAGCGCCTGTACGTCCTCCATGCCGGTGTTGAAGTTCACGATGCACGCCCTCAAAGCATACCGTTCGGTGATCACCGCATTTGAAACAAACGCTTCGCCACCGAGTTCCATCCTCCCTTGGATGTCCTTGTTCAGACGGTTGAGGTATTCTGCCACCGCCCTGTCGTTCCTGCGCTCCCGGAGATCGGGTGGTACGTACCGAAACGCCGTAATGCTCAGGCCGTGGCTCATGGGTTCGAGATCGGGGTGCTCCGTCACGGCGTCGCGCAGGGCCCGCGCCAACCGCATGTCCTGCGTGATCATGTCGGCGTACCCTGAGCGACCAACTTGTTTGAGCGCCAGCCAAACCTTGAGGGCGCGGAACCCCCTGGAGTTCTGCGGGCCGTAGTCCACATAGCTGATCGCATCGAGATCGAAGTGGTAATACGGAGGGCGATACGAAAACGCGTCTCGCAAGTGATCAGCGTTCCGCACAAGGATGCACCCGGCTTCCATTGGCGTGTAGAGCCATTTGTGGGGGTCGACGGCGACGGAGTCCGCCTCGGCAAGAGCCCTCAAATCATCCGGGGCGTCGGGGGAGGCCACAGCGAATCCGCCGTATGCGCCGTCGACGTGAAACCAGAGGTCCTCATCTCGACAGAGCGCGGCGATCTGGGGAAGGGGGTCCACGAGCCCCGTGCTCACTGACCCCCCAGTACCGATGACCATGAACGGTTGGTCTCCAGCGTCGCGGTCGTCGTGGATCTGACGGCGCAGGGCCCCGACATCCATTCGTAGATCGCCGTCCGTCGTGATCCAGCGAATGGCGTCGGTCCCGAGACCGGACAGATCCGAGGCTTTCTGGATCCAGGTATGGGTTTCCTCGGAGGCGTACACCCTCATCCGAGGACCCTCGCGTGCTCCGGTGGCGCGTATGTCGACGCTGGCCTTTGCGACCCTGGCCGCCCAGAGCCCGACCATGTTGGCCATGTTCCCGCCGCTTACCAGGAGCCCCCCGCAGTCCGTCGGATAGCCGAGCAATTCGGCGATCCACGACACGCTTTGACGCTCGATTTCCGTGGCCATGGGGGCGAGTAGCCAAGCACCCACATTGGGGTTGATGGCGGACGCGAGGAAGTCGCCCAGAATCCCGATCGGGGCTGGAGAGGACGTGATATAACCAAAGAACCGAGGATGCCCGTTGAACAGCGAATGATCGATCAGAAGGTCGGTGGTCTCCTTGAGGAGCACTCCAGGGTCGGTGCCTTCTTCCGGAAGAGGGCGATCCGCCCCGAGCAACTCCTGCACCAAAGGGGGCATCTCTCCCGGAGTCACCGGTCGCTCCCCCATCGTCGCGAGCAACTCGGCGACGTCGTCCACCAGCTGGTGGCCCATTCGACGAAACTCGTCGGCCCCGATCGTGATGGGTGCCCTACGCGGAGTCCCGGTTTCGCCTCGCTCACTCACTTTCGGTCACGCCTCTCGCTCACTCACTTTCGATCACGACTCTCGGTCGCGCCTCCAGTCCTCAGACCTTCGAACAGATCATTTTCACGCGTTCGTCCGCCGTTCACAGTACTGAACACCCGGTAAAAGGCTTGAGACCCCCAAAGCGCCTCGTGGAGCTCGGGCGGAAGGTTTTTGAGCTTCTCGTATGCCGACACTTGAGAAGCGTGGCAGGACACGGCCTCCCAGACCTGTGGCCACCACTTCCGGGTGTCGATCCGAGTGGTGATGGCCCAATCCGGCCATGGGGTCGCTTGGCGCTCCACGCCATCGACCGTCATGGTGAGCTTCTTGAACGCGGCCTGATACGCAGCCCACTCCGGTTCCGACCAACAGAAGTAATACAGCTTCGAGGTGGCGTGCGGTGTTCCCACGCCCGGTTGATAACCAGCGTCCGCGGCCGAGATCACGGCGGCGGTGGTGAGTTGGCAAATCGCGATGTGGTCCGCGTGGCCGTAAGCGCCCGCCTGATCGAAGGTCAAGACGACCTGCGGACGGACTCGGTGCAGGTGCTGAACGATTTTGCCGATGGCTTCCTTCGGTTCGGCCTGATCGAGATCCCCATCCATGTAATCGAGAAAGCTGACCTCCCGGACGCCGAGCACCTTTGCCGCGTCCAGGAGCTCCCGCTCTCGGATTCGTCCCATGGCTTCCGGTCCAGGGTTTTCGGTTCCGTCATGATAACGGCCGCGCTCGCCTCGAGTTGCCGTGACAACGTACGTCTCCACGCCCTCCGAAGCGTACTTGGCGAGGGAGCCGCCCGTCCCCAACGACTCGTCGTCGGGGTGGGCGAGCACGGCCATCAGTTTCAGGGTGTCGGTCACGCGCGCCGCGGGGGAATCGTCTTCATTAAGCCGAAACAGGAGGGCCACAGTGTTGGTGTGCAACAACCTAGGCGGGTGTCAGGGCGATGCAAAGCCATGGGCCGAGGACCGCGGTGGGGTGCGTCGCTTGACGGATCACGTACCCGGTGAGGAGGTTGGATCGTATGACCGACCGTTTCCCCATTCTGCCGCGTTCCATACTGCGCTCCCTGCCACGTCTCGCGACCCTGGCGATCATGATCTCCGGGGTCTTCGTAGGGCTGACATCGCCCGTATCGCTCAGCGCACGACCGCACTCCCCAGCGAATGAAGTGCAGTTGCGATTAACCGAACAAGACAGTGGCACCCGTGTGCTTCTCCAGGCGATCAGCGCAGTGGACGACCGAGTCGTATGGGTCAGCGGCCACATGGGGACCCTTCTCCGGACCACCAACGGAGGACGCGACTGGTCGGCGCGGGTCGTGCCCGGGGCGGACACCCTCGAGTTCAGGGACGTCGATGCGTTCGACGCTCGCACGGCGTACTTGATGAGTTCGGGCCCCGGACGACTCTCTCGGATTTACCGGACGGACGACGGTGGGGGTACGTGGACCCTGCAATTCATGAACGAGCACCCGGACGGCTTCTTGGACTGTATGGCTTTTTGGGATCGTGAGCGGGGGCTCGCCTACGGAGACGCGATCGAGGGCGGGTTATTCGTGCTGCGCACGGAGGACGGCGGTGCTTCCTGGCTTCGCGTTCCCCCTGAGGAGCTGCCAGCCGCCCAGGCGGGGGAGGGTGGCTTTGCCGCGAGCGGAAGCTGTGTGACCACCGGGAGCGGGGGCCGGGCGTGGATCGCAACCGGGAACGGTGAGGCCGCGCGGGTCCTACGGACGGAAGACGAGGGACGTACGTGGCAGTCGAATTCAGCGCCCGTCGTGGGTGGGCCGGCGGCCGGTCTCACGACCATCGACGTGCTCGACGACGGGCGAGGCATCGCTTCGGGCGGGGTGCTTGGCCAGGATACGCTACGGGTCGACAACGTGGTCCTCACTCCGGATGGAGGGCGGACATGGACCAAGGGCGGCCGGCCTGTCATGGCCGGGCCGGTCTACGGGTCGTCGTGGGTGCCGGGTGCGGAAGGACCGACCGTGTTTGCCGTAGGCCCGGGCGGCGGCGACTACTCTTTGGACGGCGGTCTGTCGTGGCGCTCTGCGACGGCGGTCACCTACTGGTCGGTTTCTTTCGCTTCTCCGAGCGCTGGATGGGCCGTCGGCCCGAACGGCCGAATTCTTCATTTGGCTTTTGTGGGTGACTGAGGGCGGCGTCTCGGGCTTCATCACCTATGTGACGCTCGGGGTGTAACGATCGGCGATGTGGGGCGACTAGTAGTGGAACATTCGAGGTGGTCCACGTGCATTAAGGACGTCACACCTCGACGGCCATACGCCGCGATTGACCCGCCCGACTGGAGAAAACGAGCATGTTGATCCGAAAGCCCGGCGACATCCCGTCGTCCGAGATCACCCCCGAGAGTGTCTACATCAATCGCCGGAAGTTCATTGGGAAAAGTGCGGGGATTGCTCTCGGTGGGGCCGCCGGGGCAGGCGCGATCGGGAGCATGTTTGCGGGTAGCGTCGGGCCGGCGGCGGCCCAGGTCGTGGGCCAGCGGGACTGGAGCGGCGTGCGCTCTGAACTCGGCGAGGAGCTTACGCCCTATGAGGACGTGACTTCCTACAACAATTTTTACGAATTCGGAACGCAGAAAGACGATCCGGTCAAGAACGCGCACACCCTTCAGCCGAGCCCGTGGTCGATCGAGGTGGGGGGCATGTGCGCCAATCCAGGCGTGTTCAACTTGGAGGACTTCATCCGGCCCAGTGCGATGGAGGATCGGATCTACCGGATGCGGTGCGTGGAGGCGTGGTCGATGGTGATCCCGTGGTATGGCTTTCCTCTCAGCGACGTCATCGATCGCGCGGCGCCGCTGGGCAGCGCCCGCTACGTGGAATTCAAGACGCTCAACGATCCCGCGCAGATGCCCGGTCAGCGCTCAGGGGTCCTCGCTTGGCCGTACGTCGAGGGCCTACGCCTGGACGAAGCAAGGCACCCGCTCACGATCCTGGCGACCGGCGTTTACGGCCAGGATCTCCCGAACCAAAACGGGGCGCCCATCCGGCTCGTGGTGCCGTGGAAGTACGGGTTCAAGGGCATCAAGTCGATCGTGAGCATGACGTTCCTCGAGCAAGAGCCTTACAACACGTGGAAGAGGTCGGCTTCCAACGAGTACGGCTTTTACGCCAACGTGAACCCGGAGGTGAACCATCCGCGGTGGAGCCAGGCACGGGAGCGGAGGCTGGGTGAATTGCGCAGGCGCGAGACCCTTCTCTTCAACGGGTACGTCGATCAAGTAGCCCGCCTCTACGCTGGGTTGGATCTCAGGGTCAACTACTGATACATCCCAACCCGTTGAGTGAACGTTGACCAAGAAACGCCGTATCCTTCTGCTCAAGGTGCTGGTCTGGATCGTTGGGCTGGCGCCTTTGGCGTGGCTGGTTTGGCGCGGGTTTATGAATCGCCTCGGTGCCAACCCGATCGAGGAGGTTTTGCACCATCTGGGTGACACGGCCCTGGTCATCTTGTTGGTCGGGCTGGCGATCACGCCCCTTCGGCGACTCACCGGTTGGAATGACCTCGCTCCGTTGCGCCGCCCGATCGGGCTTTTCGCATTTTTCTACCTGAGTGCGCATTTCGTCTGGTATGCCGCCTTGGATCAGACGCTGGACCTCGAGTTCATCGCGGAAGACATCGTGATGCGTAAGTATATCGTGGTGGGGTTTGCGGCGTGGGTGCTTTTGATCCCCCTGGCCATCACCTCGACCAAGGGATGGATCCGTAGGTTGGGGAAGAAATGGCGAAAGCTCCATCGCCTGGTGTATGTCGCGGCCAGCCTGGGCGTGCTGCACTTCTATTGGCAAGTGAAGGCGGATACATATTGGCCGCTCGTAACGACTGCGGTATTGGTGAGCCTGTTTCTTCTCCGTATTTCCACGCCGGCGAGCTTGAGCGGATTGGCGTCCAGCTTCTCCAAGCGTCGTCGGATCTGATCGAATGACCCTTCTGGAGCGGTACCGGACGATCATCCCTGATTGGGAAAATTTTCGGGACACCATTCTTCGTCGTGACCCGGCCACGGTCCGGGTTCGGACTGGACGAATTTCGGTAGAGGCTCTCAAAGGCCGGCTCGAGGCGCAGGGGTTCGTGCTCTCGGGTGTGGAGGGGTTGCCGGATTTCTTGCGGGTCGTGGATGGGCCGCATGCGATAGCCGACACGCTCGAGAACTGGCTGGGTCTGTGTTATATCCAACAGGCCTCCACCGGGGTGGCCGCGCCCCTCCTCGACCCCCGTCCCGGCGAGCGCGTCCTGGATCTCTGCGCCGCCCCTGGGGGCAAGACCACCCACGCCGCCGATCTCATGCGGGACCGTGGGTGCATCGTGGCCGTCGACCGGAACGAAGACCGCATACGAGCCCTCCTTGGCAACATGTACCGGACGGCCCACCCGAACGTGCTGGTGGTGGCCGGTGACGGCAGTGCATTGCCGGACGGGGCACTTTTCGATCGGGTGCTGGTGGACGCCCCCTGTTCGGCCGAGGGCACCGTCCGCAGGAAAGGCGGTAAAGTGAGAGGACAGACCGCCAAATTCCGGAAAAAGATTCCGCGGAGGCAAGAGGCCCTTCTCCGAAGGGCCATCGCACTCACCCGCCCCGGCGGCACGATCCTATACTCCACGTGCACGTTCGCGCCCGAGGAGAACGAGGCCGTGGTCGATCGCGTCCTCAAGGATACCCTCGTTACCCTCGACCCGATTACGATCGATGCGCCACACTCCCCCGGACTCACGTCTTTTGAGGGTCAGACCTTCGACCCCAGCCTGGCGGGGGCCTGCCGGATCTATCCGCACCACTTCGATTCGGGGGGACTGTTCCTGGCGCGCCTCAAACGGGGCGGCGCGCTCGAGGGCACGGAGCCTCCGGGATGGAGCCCGATCCCAGAGGCCTTTCCGGACGGAGCCACGGATCCCCAAGCCGCGGCCGAAACAATCCGGGACGGCCTAGATCGGTTGAGATCGCTTTTTGGAATCGGAGCCGACGTGCTGGGCGACTTCGGATGGATGGTGAGGGGTGAGGACCTTTGGGTTCATCGCTGCGAGAGGTGGCCATTGGCGAGCTGGGAAAAGAGCGACCGATGGCGGGTCGTATCCGTCGGTCTGCGGGCGATGGTGCCGGACTACCGAAATCGCCCGCGGCCTACCAACGACCTATTTCGGCTTATGGAAAAAGCCCTCTCGCCGATGCTGGTTTCACTCTCAGAGGATCAGTGGGCGAAGCTCCTGCAGGGCGAAGACATTTCGGTTCCAGGCGTCGAGTCCGGATTCGCCCCTTTGGGGTTAAACGGCCACGTGGCTGGCCGAGGCCTGGTGCGAGGAGAAACCGTACAACACGAGATTCCGAAAGTGCAGGCTCGTTGGCTGGCGAAGATCCTGGAAGCGACTTTGAGCGCCTGAAAGAGCGCCAGTGGAAGGACCGAAGAATCAGCGGGAGCACCGAAGAAGATGTTCCGCGACGAATTGAGCGTCGCACGGAGCGAGGCGCACGGTCGCCAGTGATTCTGGCTCGCACCAGATGACTTCGGTGTGTTCGGTCGGCTCCGGCCGGCCGCGGATGTCCACCTCTAAAAACTGGATCAGATAAGGCGAGCTCGGGTCCCGACACTCATAGACGACGTCTCCCACCGACAACGTTTCGACTCCGAGCTCCTCCAGAAGCTCTCGGGTTATCGCGTTGACAGCCGTTTCGCCCTCATCGATTTTTCCCCCCGGAAACTCCCACAGACCACCGTGGCGTTTATGGCGGGGTCTTTTTCCTAGCAAGATCTTTGCTTCTTTGCGGATGATCGCCGCAACGACTGTTATGTGGATCATGGCACACGGTAACTTTTGCGGAGGATCAAAGCGAAGGTGGGCCGACGGGTCGGTCCAGAAAAATGTATTGGGTCTCCCAAGATAGAGTCCGTAATTTTTATGAGGGGCTACACGCTCGGTCTTGGCCGAGAGACCATACATTTTCCGGGGGTGTTTCGTGACTGATGTCTTCAGGCCGTGTTTCTTCCGGACGATCCGGGCAGCCGTCTGCATCGCCTTGTTCGTCCCTTTTGCGGCCACAAGTGCTTCGGGGCAGGGGACGTCGATCCTCACGCTCCTCGATACAGAGGGCCGGGAACTGCGGATGGGCGAGGAAGTCCGGGGCGCATTGTCGGCGTCCGATTTCGTCACCGCCAGCCAGAACTACGTCGAGGCATGGCCATTGGAGGGAGAGCCTGGGCAGGAGGTCTGGATCGATCTCATTTCCGATGACTTCGACGGCTATCTGTACCTCGTGGGCCCCGGGCTCGCTGAACCCCTGACGGACGACGACAGCGGCGGCGCCTGCAACGCACGACTCAACTTTACGTTCCTCGACCGAGGGGTTTTTCGTGTCGTAGCCAGTTCGACTTCTTGGCGGCAGCCAGGAACGTACGAGCTCCGGGTGACGGACGAAGCACATGAGGCGGCATCGATCTCTTGTGGGGGTATCGATGGCTCGGCGCTGCTCGCGCTGCCGACCGACGGACGAGAGTTGACTTGGGAGGAGCCCGAATCGGGACGTCTCACAGGTTCCGAGGAGACGCTCGAGGACGGCAAGCCCGTGCAGGCGTGGGCGCTGGAGGGGGTCGCGGGCCGGCGAGCGACGATTCGACTCGCGTCCGATGACTTCGACTCGTACCTCTTCGTTTACGGTCCGGGGATGGATGAGGCCATGACCGATGACGATGGCGGTGGGGGACGCAATGCCGAGCTGACGGTTCAGTTCGCGGAGACGGCGACGTATACGATCGGCGCGGGAGCGTTCGGCTCGGGGGTCACCGGGGCGTACTCTCTGACGGTGACAGCTCCGCTCGACATGAACGACCTCGCCACCCATGGCCGGGTGTTGAACAGAGGAGCCCCGCCCATGGGGGCGCTCACCGCGACCGACCCCGTGATCGACGGCAGGGTCGTGCAAGCTTGGGCCTTCGAGGCTCGCGCTGGGGACCGAGCAACGATCGAACTGATGTCGGAGGAATTCGACAGCTTTCTGTACCTGGTCGGTCCTGGTCTGCCCGAGCCGCTTACGGACGACGACGGTGGGGAGGACTTGAACTCCCGCATCGAGGTCTCCTTCCCGGAGGACGGCGTGTACCGTGTCCTGGCCTCGTCCCTCGGTGGCACGCTCGGGACCTTCACGTTACGGGTGCACCCCGTCTTCCTCGAACCGCGGTGGCCCGGGCTGGCCATATCTACGGGCGCGGAACCTCCATGTGCTCGAAGATAGAGCCGTCGATAAGGGGCGGAGCCTCACCCAGGAGGCGCGGTCGGAGTAGAGACAGTCGATGCACATCAGCCCGACGTAGCCGGCGGAGAGAAATCAATGGTATTTCGGGATACTGGACCCGAAGGAAATGAAGATTTTCGATTTCCAACGCCCGAGGCTTCGCGGCCAACCCGTTGCACACCAACATCTCGACGGGGATGCGTCGTGTCGCTGCAGCCTCCAGCGTGAGCGTCGTGTGATTCAACGTCCCAAGCCCGGGTCGGATCACCAGAACCAGGGAGGCCTGTAGGGCTCCTGAAAAATCCGCGAAGTTCGTGTCTTCATCGATGGGCACCATGAAGCCCCCGGAGCCTTCGACGATGGTCAAGTCGTGGTTCTCGGCGATCTCCAAACAAGACCGTACAAGATCCTGCGCTCGAACGCTCTTCCCCGCCCTTCGCGCTGCAATCGATGGGGCCATGGGCTCCGGGAACGTGGCCAATGTGGTCATTGTAACCGGATGCCCCGCGAGGGCCGCTCGATAGAATGCCTCGTCACCGTCCACCGACGGGTCCGCCCCCGTTTGAACGGCTTTAACCAATGCCACGCGCTGGGACGAGGCAGTGAGCCCAGCCAACCAGGCAGCGACGATGGTTTTGCCGACGCCCGTGTCCGTGCCAGTCACGAGTACGATGCGACCCATAACCGATCAGGAGAGGAGGCCCAGCACGTGGCTGATGTCCTCCTCCTCATGGGTTGCCATAACATTGAACCGGATACGCGAAGTGCCTTCCGGTACCGTTGGCGGTCGTACGGCTCGAGCGAGCACACCGGCCTCACGAAGCCGTAAGTCGAGGGCCAGGGCCGCGTCTGCATCGCCGATCACAAGAGGGACGATCGGCGTCACGGACTTGGATGAGGGAAATCCGCGCTCGACGATTCCATCGCGAAGAGCCCCCGCCCGAGAGAGTGATCGCTCTCTCCGCCAAGGCTCGGTCTCTAGAAGATTTATGGAGGCGAGGGCAGCTGCAACCGCACCGGCGTGGAGCGCGGTGTTAAAAATAAAGGAGCGGGACCTGTTCAGTAGCACGGAGATCACGGTCTGGTCCGCGGCCACGAATCCGCCCATAGAACCGAGGGCCTTTGAGAGGGTGCCCACGATGACGATAGGGCCGTCGGAAATGCCGAAGAGACTAAGGGCACCGGCGCCATCTTCCCCTAACAATCCAGTGGCATGAGCCTCATCCAGGACCAACAGAGCTCCGAAGCGCTCGGCGAGGGCGAGCAATTCCGGGACCGGGGCTAGGTCTCCATCCATGCTGAACACGGACTCCGACACGATGAGCCTGCGTTTCGCGGGAGTTTCGTTCAAAAGGACTTCGAGGTGGTTCAGGTCGCAATGGTCGTAGAGAGCCACGCTCGCCGCCGACAACCGGGTGCCATCGATGATGGAGGCGTGATTCAGGCGGTCGCTAAAGATCACGTCTCCGGAATCCAGGAGGGCGGTCATCAATCCCAGGTTCGCTAAGTAACCGGAACTGAAAAGCAGACACGCCTCCCGTCCTTTCAAAGTGGCCAGCCGGGTTTCGAGCTTTTCGTGGAGCGGCGTGGATCCGCAGAGGAGCCGGGAGGACGATACGCTGGTCCCGTAGGTGCGGGTGGCCTCGACGGAGGCCGTGACGACGTCAGGGTGGGTACTCAAGCCGAGGTAGTTGTTGGACGTGAAAAGGGTGTAGCGGCGCCCCTGCATGAAAACGTGAGGCTCCTGTCCAGTCTCCGGTGTGACGATGGTGCGCGTGAGTGACAGTTCGTCCAGTCGCCGCAGGTCGCTCTCCAGATCCTCAGTCCAAGGCGTCATGGCCCGCCTCAACTTCCCGGAGCCCATACGCGACGGAGTCGACTATCTGAGCGAGCTCCTCCTCTTCTATGGAAAGGGGAGGCATGATGATCACGACGTCGCCCAGGGGACGAACAAAGACGCCCCGATCACGAGCGGCCATGCAGACCCTCCAGCCGATGGCGTCGGCCGGAGGAAACGATTCTTTCGTCGTGCGGTCTCGAACTAACTCGAGACCGACCATAAGGCCCTGCTGCCGGATTTCCCCAACCCAAGGATGGTCTCCGAAGCGCTCGTTCAGCAGAGTTCCAAGAAAAGCGGCTCGTTGGCTTACTCGTTCTAAGACCGGCTCCTCTTCAAAGATCTTCAAGCTCGCCAAGGCGGCGGCGCAACAGATGGGGTTTCCGGCGAAGGTATGGCCGTGAAAGAGGGTCTTATTGCGATCGGCCACGTCGTAAAAAGCATCGTAGACCCGCTCCGTGGTAACCGTGGCCGACAGCGGTAGATACCCGCCGGTGATGCCCTTCCCGAGCGTCATGACGTCGGGCACGACGCCCTCGAGGTCACAGGCGAACATCTCCCCCGTCCTTCCGAATCCCGTTGCCACTTCATCCGCGATTAGCAACACACCATGGTCGTTGCATAGCTGCCGGATGGTCGAAAGGTTTCCCTCGGGTGCGATGATCATCCCGGCCGCACCTTGCACGCGGGGCTCGACGATCACCGCTGCGATTTCGCCCCCGCGCGCCTCAAGGAGGTCGCGAAGTGCGTTGACGCACGAAGAGTCGCAGGCGATGCCTTCCGCGCACGACTGGCAGCGGTAGCGATACCCGTTCGGAATACGCAGGGGCTCGAAGAGCAGCGGCCGGTATGGGTCCCGAAAGGGTCCGTCTCCGCCCAGGCTGTTGGCTCCCAGCGTATCTCCGTGATAGGCCATGTCCAAGGCGACGATCCGCGTCCGTTCAGGGTGACCGCAATTGACCCAGTATTGGATTGCCATCTTCAACGCCACCTCGACGGCGCTGGCCCCGTCTGAGCTGTAATAGACCCGCGAGAGGCCCTCAGGCAGATGGCGGATGAGCGAGTCCGCGAACTCTATGGCCGAGGTGTGGCTGAGGCCCAGGAGCGTGCTGTGTTGCAGCTTCGCGGCCTGCTCTTGGATGGCTTCGACGATTCGAGGATGCCCATGGCCGTGGATATTGGACCACAGCGATGCAACACCGTCTATGTATTCCCGACCGTCTCGGTCGATCAGCCGGTTTCCCTCAGCTCGCTCCACGACGAGCTTCGGCTCCGCGTCGAAGCGGGCCATCTGCGTAAAGGGATGCCATATTCCAGGGGGGTGAGCCACGCCGCAGCCGAGTTTCGAGGTTTTTTCCAAGAACGGTCAATCTAGCTGGATTTCGAACCCCATGTCCTCGATCAGCCGCCAGGCGTCTTTTGTCGACTGTCCCGGTGTGGTCAGATACCCTTCCACGAAGAGCGAGTTGGCTGGATAAAGCGACATCGCCTGGAGAGACCTAAGGTGGAATTCCCTGCCACCTGATATCCTAATCTCTTGCCTCGGATTCAGGAATCTTGCCAAGCACAAAATCCTCAGGCACTGATATGGGGTTAGGCGATGCACGTCCTGCAATGGCGTGCCCTCAATGGGGATGAGGAAATTGATCGGGATCGATTCAGGCGCGAGGTCCCGTAAGGCCATGAGCGTCTCAATCACGTCGTCGTCGGATTCGCCCATCCCGAAGATGGCACCTGTGCACAGGCTTAGGCCTGCTGACCGGGCCGCTTGTAAGGTGTCTACCCGGTCTTGGTATGTGTGCGAGCTGCAGATCTGGGAATAGAACTCCTCGCTGGTATTGAGATTGTGGTTGAGTCGATCCACTCCAGCGTCTTTGAGCGCCTTCGCCTTGGGTTCGTCCAGAAGCCCGACGCAGCAGCAAACCTTGATGCCAACCTCATCCCGAATACCACGGACGGCCTCAGAGAGGTATTCGATTTCTCTCCAAGTAGCGCCTCTTCCGCTCGTCACGATGCAAAAACGTTTTGCTTTCGATTCCTTCGCGGCCTTTGCTGCCTCTAGGAGCCGCTCTCGGCTTACCAGGGCATACTTAGAGATATCAGCCGTCGAAAGGCTGGATTGGGAGCAGTAGCCGCAATCCTCCGGACATAGGCCGCTCTTAGCGTTCATCAAGACGTGAAGGTGGACCGTTTTGCCGCAGAAGGTTTTCCTTACGCTGTAGGCGGCCGCGAGCAACACCAAGATTTCGTCATCTGGAGCGTGCAGGACTGCCTGACATTCCTCTGCGGTAAGACGCTCCTCCTTGATGGCTTTCTCTGCGAGACGGGCGAATTCCATTAGCTAGAAGAGCCCTCCTGTATTCTATGGTGTGTGGGAGCCTCGACCGGTTTGACCGCTGGCCTGAGGCACTTCTGTGCATTATAACGGTGAAAAGCTCAACAAACATAGGCAGGGAAGTGACCGAAGATGAAAGCCATCGACCACGCGAATCCGCCGCACGGCGCAGCCGACGCAAACAACTTCGTGCTCCCCGCGCTGATGCAGCCCCTGCTCGGCCCCACAGACGGGCTGCCTGTCCGCCTCTACCGCGTCACGTTCGGAGAGGGTGCCCGAACGAATTGGCACAAACACGACGACGTGCAGGTGCTGTACGGGCTGAGCGGGACGTGTGTGGTCGTCGACCGAGAGGGCAATTCACTCCGGCTCCACGCGGGTGGCGTGGTCGTGATCGACCCCGGTGAGGAGCACTGGCACGGTGCGGCGCCACTATGCTCTGGCGAGCACCTCGCGATCAACTCCGGCAGAGAGACGACCTGGCTGGAATCTTCGGCCTAGCCGCCTGATTCCTTCGTCCAAACGAAAACAACGAGGCCGCGCCCCCAAGGAAGGGAGCGCGGCCTCGTTGTTCCGCCTGGTCTCGTTGTTTCGTCTGGCCGCTTCGGAAATGTCCAGCCTAGCCCTCAGGCGTCGCGTACGGCCCTCTTCACCAGGTTCTCCATTAGCGGCACCTTGTACTCATTGTACCTCAGAGTCTCCGCACCCTCGACAGCGAGTGCGCCCGCCATTGCTGCCGTCTCTTCGTTCTGAACGCGGCCCCTGATCAGATCCTCGACGTCCGTAAGGCGCCGCGGAACGGCTGCGACGGCCCCAACAACGATGGACGCGTCGGCGATCCGATTTCCGTCCAACTTGATCGCAGCGGCGACATTCACGAGAGGGAAGTCCCAGCTGCCTCGGTCCGCCACCTTCTCGAAGTAGAAGTTGGCTCCCGCCCAGGTGGCGGGGATCCGGATCGAAGTGAGCAGGTCCTCAGGCTCGAGGACCGTCATACGTTGGATGTCGACAGCGGGGGTCATGAAGAACTCCGCGGCCGGGACGACGCGCTCACCACCCGAATTGCGGATCACCATCTCCGCACCGAGCGCCACGAGCGCCGGCGCGGGGTCGGAGGGAGACACCGCAACGCAACGGTTGGCTCCGAAGATGGCGTGCTCACGGTTCATCGCATCGGGCGCGTTCGCGTAGCAGGTGTTACCACCGGCTCGGTAACAAGCGAGTCCGAAGCGGTAATACCAGCATCGTGTGTCCTGGACGACGTTACCGCCCATGGTGCCGGAGTTACGGATCTGCGGGCTCGCAACCATACGAGCCGCCTCGGCGAGCAAGCCGAACCTCGCTTGGATGACGGGGTGGCGCTCCACTTCGGTGAGCGTAGCCATCGCCCCCAACTCAAGACCCCCGCCCGACTCCCGGATCCCGTGTAGCTCGGCGATGCCGGCAAGGTCGATCACCGCCGAAGGCTGCTTTCCGCGATCCTTGAACCAGGCCAGACTGTCGTGCCCTCCGGCGATGGTCCAGCAGTCCTCCCCGTAGCGATCCAGTAGTTCGAACGCGTTGTCCACATCGACGGGTTGGAACAACTCGAAGTGCGGCATCATGTCATTCAGCATTCGCGGGCCTCCTTCAACATGCGGGCGCTTGTAAGCGGATTCTCTTTCACGGATCTGATCGTCATGGCGTGTGGACCGCCAGCGCACTTGACGCTTGCGACCGCCCCGAAGCAGCATTCACGATCATATCAGGCACGACGGGCGAACGATTGAAGTCGTATCCCCCTAGGGCGTCGGAAATAGCGCACAACAGTGCGGCTGAGGCGCATCCCATGGTCGGCTCCCCGATCCCCTTCGCACCCACCGGGTTCTGCGGATCGGCGATGTCCACGGCGCTCCACTGCATATTGAGAGGAACGTCGAGATAGGTCGGGGGCTTGGTCTGGTGGAGTCCGACCGTGCCCGGCAGGCCGTATTGCGTGTCGTAGATGTGACGTTCGAGGGTCGCCATGCCGAAGCCCATAACGGCACCGCCTTTGATCTGCCCCGACAGTCCTAGCGGATGCAGCACCTTGCCACAGTCCGCCACGCCCAGGTAGTCGATGATCTCGAACTTACCGGTCTCGACGTCCAACTCGATCTCGATGAATCCGGCCGCAAGCGCGGGAACAGTCCCATTCTTCGGCATGTTGTCCCGGGCCACTCCGATCAAACCCGTACCGGCGATCATCGCCGTGGCGCGCGCCGTCATTGGATTGATGTCGTCCGGCACCTCTTGGCCGCTGAACTTTCCTCCGAGCTGGATGGCCCGCTGGGCCGCTGCTGCGAAGGTGAGGCGTCGTCCGGGATTGGCCCTCGAGAAGACCGCCTCGTTTCCGACATCGTAGTCGTCGGGCGAGCCTCCGAGGTCCATCGCCGCGATCTCCTTGAGCTTCTGGAGGGCGTCCATACCCGAAGCGTAGTTGGCGCGGGTCTCCGTGAAGGAGGTGTTGCTCCCGAACTGGCCCAGCGTCCAGGGAAGACCGCGGCTGGAGTCGCCGCGGACGATCTCGACGTTGTCCCATTCGTAACCGAGCACATCCGCCGCCACCCGGGACGTGGTCGAGTACGAATACGTACCCAGGTTCCCCACCCCGGTGTGGACGTGCAGCTTTCCGTCCGGGGCGATGCGCAGTAGCCCATCGAAGCCGTTGTTTCCGGCTCCGTGGAACGCCTGCCCAACCCCGACACCCGTGACCTTTGAGCCCCGACGCTCTCCGCTACGGGCCTGCCTGGCCTCCCAACCGAACTGCTCCGCGCCCATATCGAGCGCCTCGCGCTGATACGCGCTGGTGACGGGACCTTGATCTGCTCCGTACGCGGAGCTGTTGTCGGGTGCGTTGATCCGTCGAATGGCGACGTAATCGAGGCCCAACTGGCGGGCCGCTTTGTCGAGAATCGGTTCCACCGCGTTTGCGAGCTGGTTCTGCCCGGGCCCCCTCATCGGACCCTTCGGCGGCGTGTTGGTCAGGACGGGAAGCCCCCGGAAGCGCATGGCGGGAGGCGTATATACGATGGACATCGCACTCCCCGCCGCCGTCCAGTCACCGCCACCCGAGTTGGGCCCGTTGTCCTGGATGATGTAGAGATCGACCGCCGTGATGCGGCCATCGGCTCGGAAACCGATCTTGAGGCGACCCTGGAACGCGGGGCGGGTTACACCGATGAAGTTTTCCTCCGCCCGGCTGATACGCATCAGCACCGGCCGGTTGGTCTTCTTCGACATATACGCGGGGATCGCCATGACGGGGTAGGCGCTTCCCTTCGATCCGAAGCCACCACCGCAGAACTCTGCGATGTAGACGAGATCCTCGGGTGGAATCTCCAGGAGTGCCGCCAGCCCGGGCACCACGAAGCTCTGGCTCTGGCTTGAGCCGTACACGTAGCACTTCCCGTTCTGCCAGTACGACATGGCGCTGCGAGGTTCCATGGAATGGTGTGCGTGGCCTGCGGTCACGAACGACTCGTCGAGCACGAGGTCGGCGTTGCCAAAGCCCGCGTCAAGGTCGCCATACGACCACTCCCGATCGGGCTCGCCCATGGGCATCTGGCCTTCGCCCGCGGCCGCGAAGTCCTCTTCGGTCCACTTGAGCTCCCCCACACCCTCGCTCGTATTCTGCTCTGCGGCCGTTTCTCGCCCGCGTGGCATATTTCCGTCCGTCCGTGCGTTCGGTCCACCGGGACGCAAGCTCTCGAGCGGATCCACGCAGAACTCGAGCGGCTCCAGATCCAGCCTGATCGCCGCGATGGCATTCTGCGCTGTGGTCTCATCGACCGCCGCTACGGCCAGGATCGGCGCACCGACGTAAAGTGGCTCGTTCGTAAGAATCGTATTACCCGTAGCTGGCACCTCGGGCAGCTCGTCGGCGGTCAGAATCGCGACGACGCCGGGCATTGCGAGTGCCCTGGACGCGTCGATGTTCCGAACGCGGGCGTGCGGCATCGGGCTGGTCAGCAGGCGGCAGAATAACATGCCGTCCGCTCGGATATCCTCGGCGTACTTCGCTCTACCCGTTACTTTGGCGCGAACATCGGGTGGCGTGTAATCCTGGCCAATCAGTGCCATATCAGACCTCCCCTGCTGCGCGCATGATTCCGTTCAGATAATGGTCGTAGGATCCGCACCGGCACACGTTGCCCGCCATCGCCTGACGCGCTTCCTCCCGAGTCGGACTCGGGTTTGCGATCAGGAGCCCCACCGCGGCCATGACCTGGCCCGGCGTGCAAAAGCCACATTGGGGGCCTAATTCGTCCATGAACGCCTGTTGTACCGGGTGCAGTTCACCGGAGGCGCTCTCGAGCCCCTCGACCGTCCTGATGTCTTTACCCCGCACGCGCTGCGTCAACGTCGAGCAGGAGTAGTGCGTCACATCGTCGATTAGCACGGTGCAAGCACCACATTCAGCCCGGTCACAGCCGAGCTTGGTGCCCGTGAGCCCGAGTTTGTAGCGCAGCGTCATCGCGAGCGTCTCGTTCGGCAGCACGTCGACACGGCGCGTCTGCCCGTTGACGTTCAGCGAGATGAGGCGCTCGACGGCACCTGCTTGAATGGCGGGCCTAGAAGCCGCGGAGGCTAAATAGGGCACCCCCGAGACTGCCACCCCGGAGGCGATGATCCCCTTGATGAAGCTTCTCCGGGACCAACCCCCGTGGCCATCGAGCCAGTCGGGTTGAGGTGGGTCGAATGACACATGGACACAAGACGGATCAACGGATTCGTCGGGGTCGTGGGTGGACGGGCTCGCACTCGTTCCTGCGAGGCCGTCGAAGTCGGGGTTCCTCTCGGTCATTGGCACTTCTCCGTGCTGAGGCTCAAGCCTCTATGTTACGGCGAAAGGGGGTCATAGACAACTATTCCGAGCCCCCACCTTGGACTTCGATGTCGAGCGGGATGATGGTGGAGCCCCAATGGAAGCGGAGCGTTGCCTCGGTAGCGCCGACGACGGGGAAATAGTAGGCCAGGACCTCCATGTGGGATCCGGTTTCTGGCTGAACCATCGTCCGAAACACCTCGGCCCCGAAAGGGAACACCCCGTGATCAGTATCCCACTCCTCGACCACGATGACTTCCCACGGCCCGTTCTCCGTGGGCACCATCCAGATCGCGTAACGCCGGCGTCGAGATCGTGGCCCTCGAGTTTGGCGGGCTTGGAAAAGTCTATCCATGTCGCTCGGTTCGCCCCCGGCGTCCAAATCGCGTCCGACTCCACCAGCGCCCCGAAGAGCTCTCTTCCCCGGGCCACGGGGCGGTCATACTCCAGGGTGACCACGGTGGTGTAGATCGTCTGCGAAACCGCCGCATGTTGGCTGGCTTGCTGCGAAGCGGCCTGCACGGCGTTCAACATCGTCGATACCATGATCAGGGTGGGAATCAAGAGGACTCGGCGCATGTCGGCGTCTCCGTTCCAGCGTGCGTAGGATTTGGTTGTAAACAGGAACCCGCTCAGGCGGGCGACCGTTCCAAGGTGCCGTTCCGAGTTGCCGCTCCAAGGTAAAGTCGTGAACAGACACGGGCATCGCGAGGCCGATCGGGTTGTTGGAACTCGCGGGGTATGAGTGCGATGCCTCTCGTTCGTCCCTCCACCCAACCGCCGCCCTGGAAGAAGGCTCTCGCGTTCGCGGCCATCTATATCATATGGGGCTCTACCTATCTGGCGATTCGATTCGCCATTGAAACCCTCCCGCCGTTTTCGATGGCCGCCGTTCGCTTCACGGTGGCCGGCGGCATTCTCTACGTCATCGCCCGCCCGCGGGCGGAACGGCCGACACGCCTCAATTGGATTTCAGCGGGCGTGGTGGGCACCCTCTTGTTGGCTGGAGGTAACGGCGGCGTCGTATGGGCTGAACAGTGGATCCCATCGGGACTAGCGGCGTTGATCATCGCGACGGTTCCGCTCTGGATGGTTCTGTTCGACTGGTGGTTCGGCGGCGCGCCGCGTCCCGGTAGGCTTCTCGTGGCGGGACTGATCTGGGGGCTCTGCGGTGTGGGGCTGCTCATGAGTTCGACGGAGCTGGGGGCGCATAGCCGCGAGGCGCTTCTGGGGGGCATCGTGGTCCTGGGCGCTTCCGTCTCGTGGGCGGCCGGATCGATCTACGCGAGAAGGGCCGCGCTGCCGCGTTCCCCATTCCTCGCAACCGCGATGGAGATGATCTCGGGGGGGATCGTCCTGTCCTTCATCGCTGTGTTGGCAGGAGAGGTCGGACAGTTGCATCTTAGTGCCTTCTCAATGAAGTCGGTGTTGGCGCTCGGCTATCTGATCGTGTTTGGTGCGCTGATCGCCTTCACTGCGTACATATGGCTCTTGGGAGTCAGCACACCGGCTCGCGTGTCCACGTACGCGTACGTCAATCCCGCGGTGGCGGTTCTGCTGGGATGGCTGATGGCCGGAGAGCGACTCGACCTGAGGGCGGGGCTCGCCGTCCTCATCATTCTTTCAGCGGTAGCGTTGGTATCGCTGCAGGGGGCCGCTAAACGTCCGGACGGCGGTTAGGCTGCCACCTAACGCCGTTCTTCAAGTCTCGTCCCGCTGCTGAAGAGACTCGAGATCTTCGTACGGTGCATACGTCCCGAACATTCGCATCTCGTCGGACGCCGCTTCGAGCGCTGCGAGACACTCCTGTAGGGCTCCTTCGTCCGGACCCACGATTTCCATGTAGAATCGATATTTCCAGGGCTCCCCTCGAATGGGGCGCGCGACGATCTGGCTCATGTCGACACCGTGGCGGCTGAAGACACCGAGTAGGTTGTAGAGCGCCCCCGGTTCGTTGGGGATGCCCACGGCCACGGCGCCACACACGCCGCCAGATTCGGGAAGTGAATGCGGCGCGGCCAACTCGAAAAAGCGCGTATAATTACGATCGTCGTCTTCGACCCCGCTCTTCAGAAGGTGGGCACCGTACAAGTCGGCCGCGAGTCGGGAGCTTATGGCGGCATCGTATTCGACGTGGCCCTGCATCATGTCTCGGACACTACCGGCGGTATCGTAGACGATCACGGGTTCGATTTGCGGATGTTGCTCCAGCAGACTTTGACACTGTTTCAGGGCGACGGGATGCGAGGCGACGGATCGGATATCCTGGAAGGCAACGCCGGGCGGAGCTGAAACACAGAGGCGGATGCGGACTCGGGTCTCGCCCCGTACTTCCAAACCCGACGACCACAAAAGGTCGAGGCTCTCGACCACCGGTCCCGCCAGAGCGTTTTCCACCGGGATGACCGCTCGGGTCGCGTCACCGCTGGAGACCGCATGGAAAGCCTCGGAGAACGTCCGACACGGAAGTAACTGTATGTCGGGACCCAGCAACTTGTGGGCGGCCTCGTGGCTGAATGCCCCGGCTTCGCCCTGAATGGCGACCCTGGTCATCGCGCGCGCCACTCTTCCAGTTCTACGCTTGGCGAAGCCCTTTGCGGGCTCGAACGAATCAGCCGCACGTGCGGAAAGTATGATACATGCGCCGATACTTAGCCGAGCCCGCGCGATCGTGTCAACATAAGGTCTGGCCGAAAGCGCTGCGCCTATGCTGACGACACCTTGACGGGGGCTTTCGCTTGGACAAGCTTTACCGCCTATTCTCAGAATAAGCGCGAACATCCCTCTCTTTCGGGTGAGAATCACGACCCCTGCGGGAAAACGTGTCGCGTGTGCCAGAGGTCGCGAGCCGCGGAATGCCCGTAGCTCCGACCACGACCAACGACGGAGTACAAGATGCGTAGCAGAGGAACCGTGAAGTGGTTCAACGATCAGAAAGGGTTTGGTTTCATCACCCCGGAAGACGGGACCAAGGATTTGTTCGTCCACCACAGTGCGATCCAGGCCGAGGGATTCAAGTCGCTCGCCGAGGGTGAAAGCGTCGAGTTCGACGTGGTGGAAGGTGCGAAGGGTCCCGCGGCAGAGAACGTCGTCAAGCTTTAGTTCTCCGCGGAATAGAGCCCTCACGGAAAAGGGGCTGCCTCTGTTTCTCGGAGGCAGCCCCTTTTCTTGTGACGCTCCAACATGGTCGGGAACGTCGTGGGCTTGCCCATGAGAAACTCGACTACGAGAAGTACGTTTGAGAAGCGACGAGCGCGTTGAGAAGCGCGTTCGAAATAAATCCGTTCGCGCGGTTCCTTGATCGCCAAGGGACGGTCGTTTTGGACGGGGGATTGGCGACCCGCTTGGAGGTGCTCGGATATGACCTTGAAGACGATTTGTGGTCCGCCAAGGTCCTTCTCGAGGACTCCCAGGCCCTGCGACGGGTGCACACCGAATTTCTTAGGGCGGGTGCAGACTGCATTACCGCCGGGACGTACCAAGCGTCCATCCAGGGATTCGAAGCCCATGGTTTGACACGCGATCATGCCGTACGCGTCTTGGAACAAGCGGTCCACCTGGCGGTCGAAGCGCGCGACACATTTTGGGGCGACCCTACCGCCCACGCCCAGAGGTTACGTCCCTTGGTGGCGGCGAGCGTCGGTCCGTACGGCGCGTATCGGGCGGATGGAGCGGAGTATACGGGTGCCTACGATCTGAGCGATGACGAACTTTTGGACTTCCATGAAGTTCGTTGGCGGACCCTGGCTGCGAGCCCCGCCGACGTTCTCGGATGTGAGACCATTCCGTCGCGGCAGGAGGCGGAAGTGCTTCTAGAACTGCTTCAGAGAACCCCCGATCGTTGGGCCTGGATGAGCTTCACGTGCCGGGACCCTGCTCACTTGAGCGACGGGAGCCCCCTTGCCGCAGCGGCGCGGATCTGCGACGAGGCTCCCAGACTGGCGGCGGTCGGCATCAACTGCACGTGCCCCGAGTACATCTCGCAGCTCGTCTCGGTGATACGGGAAGCGACCGATAAACCGATCATCGTCTACCCCAATGCGGGGGGGGGATACGACGCGGAACGGAAAACGTGGGAGGGTGACGCCACCGATCACGATTGGCCGGCTTTGGCCGCGACTTGGCGCGACCAGGGCGCGTCGGTCATCGGTGGTTGTTGCCGAGTGAGCCCGGCGGACATCTCCTCGATCCGCACCCGCCTCGTCGGCCCCGATCTTCCATGACGCACATCTTCATCGACGCGGACGCCTGTCCGGTCAAAGACGAAGTCTATCGCGTGGCGAAGCGTTACGGGCTCAAAGTCGTCTTGGTGGCCAACAGCTGGCTGCGGGTTCCCAACGATGACTGGATCGAGCTCGTGGTTGTGGGCCAAGATCTCGACGAGGCCGATGCATGGATCGTAGAGCACGTCAACCCGGAGGACATCGTCATCACCGCCGATATCCCGTTGGCCGCGTTGTGTCTGGAGAAAGGGGCCAGGGTCCTGGGCCCGAGGGGGCGTCCCTTCACGGAGGACTCCATCGGGAATGCGCTGGCCACCCGGGAGCTGATGTCCCAACTGCGTGAAATGGGCGAGATGGAGGGCGGCCCGCCGCCGTTCGAAAAGCGAGACCGGTCACAGTTTCTACAAGCTCTTGATCAGATGATCCACGCGGTCCGAAAGCGGGGCCAGTGAGGTCCGACCGTCATGGTCCTCGCTTGGGATAGGTGCCGACCACCAAACGGAGCGTCCGCCCTTTAGGCGATCCCGCCACTTGGTACTTGTCGACCAGCCGAGATATCTCCGCGCTTAGCTCGGCCGTGAAGGCCTCTTCTGCCTTTCGAGACTCGAGGTGGACATCGGCCTGAAGTGTCGACGTCCGAGGCTCCTTACCCCGAGGACCTGGTCCGTGCCGGATGCCGGCGACTTCCTGAATCATCTGCGACAAGACCGCCAGTAAATAGCTGTCGGAAGTTCGATCTTCTATTTGCTCCGGGTCTGCCGCCAACTCGCCGAGCGCTGCGGGGCTGATCATATAGGAACGGCCGACGGCTTGGACGAGTCGTTCGATACAGTTTCTGGCCCTGCGTTGTCCCACCGACTTTACGAGCCCTTGCGCTTCCAGTTGCCGAATATGGTAGTTGACCTGCTGTCGGGGTATGCTCATTCGTCGGGCTATACCCGCGGCCGAATCAGGCTCGGCGAGCTCGCCCAGTATCTCCATTCGGAGGGGGTGAAGCGCGGCTGTAGCCGCTCCGCTCTCGACGATGATATGTACGGCTGTGGTCATAAGTTCTTCCCTTTTCCGAAGCCCCCGCCCGGAATTTTTTGACAATAATATTCGTCAAGACAATAGTGAGCGTCGGTACAATCCCTATAGGGCCTGCGATTTCCGATGGCAAGGTGAGAAACGTGTGACGTGCCTTGGAAAAACCCCTTGACCGGGGCGCGCTCGGTCGCAAGCCTTCCGATGTTTCTTGGCGGATGCTGAGGGGTTTCCCACGACTCGCGTGTCGTGGCACCCGGCGTGGGGGGTCGTTCCGCGCGTGTTATGTGGTCAGGCGGTACGGATCATCCGGACTCCGACAATGGCCACCAATAAGGAGTTGGGCGATGCGTACGAAAGGGACTGTGAAGTGGTTCAACGATCAGAAGGGCTTCGGATTCATTACGCCGGAGGACAACAGTAAGGACTGTTTTGTCCACCACTCGGCGATCCAAGCGGAGGGCTTCAAAACTCTCAACGAGGGTGATTCGGTGGAGTTCGAGATCGTGGAAGGGCAGAAGGGTCCGGCTGCGGAGAACGTTGTTCGACTTTAGCCAGTCCAGATAGCCGAAAGCATCAAGCCAGGGCCGCTACAAATTCTCGGAGCGGCCTTTCGCTTTTTGTGGTCACGGGATCGGACCCCGCGTTTTGGGACTAGAAGTGGTAAAACAGCGGCAACTTCAGCCGAGCGTCCAACTCCTCGTCTCCTAGAGGAAAGCTGCCGCCCACGCCGACGAATAGCGGGCTCGAGGATACGGGCGCAAACTTGATCCCCGGCGAGATGCCGACGATGCCTTGGCCGGCTTCGTCACCGCTCAGTCCCGCCGTTCCGTTCAATTCGACAAGCCCCTGAACACGAGTGTTGAACTGGTACAGGGCGGCGAAGTCGTAGTGAATTTCCAGGGTCGGCCACCGAGTGGCGCGACGGTTCTACTTCGTGCACCTTCCAGTTCTGACCCCAGCAAGGGAGGATGTATGGTTACCATCGGTCACTCTGGCTCCCCATCCTGCTCTCCGCCATCGCGGTCTGGGTGGCGAGCGCAATCAACTGGATGGTTATGCCGCACCACGAGTCGGACTACCGAAAATTTCCCGATGAGGACGCGGTCCGGTAGGCGCTGGCTCCCCAAAAGCTTGCTCCCGGCTTGTATGACATCCCCCACGTCGCCGGTCAAAGCGACCTAGCGGACTCGGCGGTGCTTCGGAAGTTCGAGGAGGGTCCCGTGGGCTTTTTCACCGCGCTTCCGCCCGGTGTACCGAAGATGGGGGGCAAAATTCTACTGTCCGTCGTCTTTTATTTTGTGATCAGCGTAGTGGTCGCCTACTTGGCGAGCCGTACGCTCGACTCGGGTGAGGGCTACATCACGGTATTCCGGGTCACTGGCACGGTGGCTTGGCTCGCTTACGGTGCTGCCACGGTACCGGAAGCGATTTGGTTCGGCCGTCCGTGGTCCGGGATCGCCAAGGGGTTAGTGGACGCGCTGGTGTACGGAGTCCTAACCGCTGGATTCTTCGGCTGGCTCTGGCCGGGATGACGCGGGAGATAGCGTTGAGGGTGATGGTGCGTGCGAGGTAGGGCAGCGAAAGCGGCGCTGGTGTTCATCGCGCCCTGGGCGTTCGGCTGTGCCTTGTTTGGCACCCGAGGCCTCGATGACATCGACACCGTGCCCGTCTTCTTGCCCGGCGAGCGAGTGGAGTGCCTCTTCGAGGTGATCGGCGAAGTGACAGTGCCTGGACCCTTTCCACCGGGCGACGATGTTGATGGGGAATCCCGCCGGGTCGTGCTCGAGCGTGTTCGGCTCGAAGTGGGACGGGAGGCGGCCCGATCCGGTGCCCACGCGGTCATGGTGCGTGAGGTCCGATACGAGCCGGGTGGCGGCGCCGCGAACAACGCTCCCGAGATCATTGCCGTGGATGGAATGCTTCTGTCCTTCGTGGATCCGGCTTGTGTTCCCACGTCGAATCGTGAATAAACGGCAAAAATAGCGGGGGAGGGCTTGGCCCTCCCCCGTTTGCCGGTACGCGACCGCCAGCCTCTAGAGACTAGCTGCGTTTTCGGAAGGGGCGACGGCCACTTCGAGTCGACAAATCGATTTCGAAGTCCTCGCCGTCTACGGTCATTGTGGGAAGTTTGGTACTGTTGAACGTGATGACCACATGACGGGTTTCGGAAACGTCTCCGTTCGGTCCATTGACGATGTTGACTGTGACGTCCCTCGTGATCGTCCCAGACACAGGCCACGCTTCGTCCGTCCGTGGGACCGGGTGGACCACGTCCTTGATGACCGACGTGCTCGTCATGTCGTGGGTTCTCGTTCCGTCCTCGTCCGTATGCTGGCTCCGGTCCACGGTACCACTTCCTGTTCCGTTAACGGTTCGGGTCGTCTCTTCGCCCTCGAGGCCGGTGATCAGCATGTCACGCGAGCGCGTGCCTGTTCCAGACCATGAGTTGCGGGAAAACTCGTGGGTCGCTTCGATCACGAGGTGGACAGAGGCGGTGGTGAGCGGATCCCGTGCGTCCTGCTCGATGCCGTCCGCGTCGAAAAAGGTCGCCGTGTGGGTCCCCGAGCGTTCATGCGTCGCCATTTCCATCGGAGATCCAAGGGCCCCGCCGCCAAACAGAAGGGCCATATCGCTGAATTCGTCAATCGCGGCGTCGGCTGCGATCATCGCGACATCGAGGGTCACACTTTCGTCGAGGGCGGAGCTGGGCCCGACGGTTTCGCTGCATGCGGCCAGAGCAAGCAGGCTAAGGGCCAAAATTACTGTTCTTATACGGTGGTTCATGACCAAGTCTCCTCTCACCATTCGAGCGTCGAACCGAGCGTCCGACCATCCCTTCCAATGCGCTTCTGACTCCCGACCCTTACAAAACGTTAAGTAAGGCCCAAGTCGAAGGGGGGATTCGGCAGATCGGTGGTGGCCGGAGTGGGTGAACAGGGTGAGGGTTTGCACTACCGTGCAGTGGTGTCAGCGGATCGTCGCCCGTTCGATTCGATCCAACTCGGGGAATTCAGAGTCGAAGTATTCGGCACCGCGTGCGAGCGCCATCGCTTGGTAGACACCTTCTCCCCGTGGGGGACCGTCCCCGTATCCGGCGTACAAGCGACTCACGACGTCCATCCCCTCGACGACCTCGCCAAAAGGAATGAACCGGTCGTCCAAGCTCGTGTTGTCCTTGAGGTTGATGAACACCTGCGTGGTCCGGCTGTTGGGCCCAGCCCGAGCGAAGGACACCCGCCCTCGAACGTTTGACTCGATGACAGGATCGTCCATGAGCAGTTCTTTCTGCCAGACGAAGTTTACGTATGGGTCATCGTGGATACCCCATCCGGCCGTGAAGTCCTCCAACACACGATGGAATCGAACACCGTCGTACCAGCCACTGCTCACGAGGTTGTAGAAGCGGTCCGCGCCAAGAGGCCCCCAATCACGGTGAACTTCGATGATGAAGACCCCCGCGCTGGTCTCGAAGTGTGCCAGGAAAAGGGCAGGAGCCGTTTCGTCGAACTGGCTCGGTCGCAAAAGCGGATTCTGAAGCCGGGGGTCTTGAGGCTCGTCACTCTCGCCGCCGCACGATGTTACCAGCACCGCGACCAGGGCCGACAGTGCCACGCGGACCGGGAAAGCAAGCCCGCCCCCGATCGGAGAGCGGGGCTTTATCTCCATCAGTTCGCGGATGCGTCCACGTCCGGAACATCGAAGGCCCGACGTGGACCGCGCCTACGCCGCCGGCGCCTCTGGTCCTCACCGTCTCGGCGGACGTCAATCGAAAGGTTCTCCAAGCCGAGATCCTCGAGCACGGACTCTAACTTCCCGGACTGGAGCATCGCTTTGATCTCGCTCAACTCCAGCTCTCCTATTTGGATTCGGAGCGCCTCGGTCTGCGTCTCGAGCTTTTTTATCTCTTCCGCGTCCAATTCCTCCATCCCTCGGGCATTGAGCAGAAGTTCGTCCGACTGGATCATGAGCCGGTTCATCCGCGCTCGATCGCGTCCGTCCGCGCGCATACGGCGCATCATGTAGACGCTGGGGCCTTTGTGCGAAGCTCGCACCGTGACGTCGCCGTTTGCCCCGTCCATGTCGTGGCGTACGATCTGTATCCTCATGGAGGAGTCCGAGTCGAGGGTAGTGTCGGCCACTCCATCGACGGCCACGCTCGTCAGCCCCAGCCCGAGGCCCGCACCGCTGGGGATTGCCGCGATCGCCAACGCGTCCGAGGTGCGTTTACCCATCTTAGCCTCCTGCGCCTGAAAAATGTCCCATTCCATGCAAGTCCCGGAACTTGCGGCGGTCCGCCGTGTCGCCGCAACCCCCTCGAGATGAGATACGAACTCGCCTCCGAAGGGTTGCCGCGCCCTGCACCTGTGACCCAGCTGAGTGCGTCGTTTTAGGGCTTTTCAGCGTCGGTTGAAATCGCCGGTCTCCTCCACTTCGACGGGGTGCCCATCGACGGACGAGGGGATTCGGCCAGCCGCGTGCCTATCCACGACGTAGACCTTGAGGCATGGCTTCCCCTTCGAGAGCCCGATTGCCGTTCCGGTCACTCCGGGTCGATCAATCACGGCCTTGGTGAGCTTGCCTAGTGCCGTCTTCATACCGCCACCTTCCCCTCCGTCTCTGATGACCTCGGACTCAACTCCCGTCGATTTTTATCCCGAAACGATCCAACACGAGGTCGATCGGATTGGCGATCGTGTGGGTGTTACTTCCCGCGAACAGCAGCCCCACTGGCTGTCGGTCTCGTCGGCCGCTCGAGCGGCCGACGACCAACGATCCGGAATCACCACCTTGGCTGAAGCGCCCGTCGCTGATGAGGATCTGGTCCACGAACCGCGCGGTGCCCGAGTTGTAGTTGACGTTGATCGTGGCATGGATGCCACTCACGAGTCCGGTCGTCAGTCCTGTGGTCCGGCCGTACTTTTGAACTTCTTGGCCGAGGGCCGCCGTCACCGTGCCCGCCCGCGGTTCACCGTAGCCGTCCGTGGGTGTGCTCGTCCCGAGGTTTTCTGAGGAAGTGAGCGCGATCGCAGCGTCGATTCTGTTATCCCCACAGGTCAAAACGCCGCAGAAATGTAGGGGCTCGAAGTCGTGAAGGGTGCCGATGGAATTGGCCGGATCCGTTCCTCCGTCCACTCTTCCCGGCTGCAGGATATCGTCTCCCCGAGTGGCGTCATTCCGGTTGGCGAAGACGTGGTTGTTGCTCAGGGCGAACGTGCCTCCGTCGCCGCTGACACGTGCGCCTATGGTACCGGCCGTCACGTCCGGCTGGCCCCCGGAAACCCCGATGGGGACTGGGCGCGGGAATCGGCCCCTCCGGTTGACCGGGCTGTCGGCCTCCTTCGCACGTGGGCCGTCTCCCAGCGCCCAAAATTCACCCGTGACCTCCGTGCGCACCGGGGTGCCGTCGAGCATCGCAGGTACCCCTATAACGCCGGGCCGCGTCGTATACACGAGCACTACCGGGGCGCCGTCTGTTCCGATGCCCACCGCGGTGCCTACGACGCCGTTGATTCCAAACAGGCCTCCAGTGTGGGCGTCTTGGGCGGCAATTGCGGCCGAGAGTGCCTTTGAGTTCGCCCGCCATAGCGCACCGATCGCCGAGGGGGAGGGCAGAAGCAGCTCCGCGAGGAGCGCGCCCACCAAAGTCAGCTTGGACCAGCGCCCCCATCCTTTCATCGAGCCCCCCTGGTCCACGTTTCGTATTGAGTCACGTTGAGCAGATTCTCCTGCGGACAGATTGATCGACGGACCTTGTCGTGTCCGAGCTTCCTATTACATACGGGCGAACCGCGTGCGAAGGTTCCAAACACCGGATTCCAGTGGTGAAGGGGCGACCCATTGCTTCATTGATCCGCCCGTCCAAGATTTTCGGTCGGGCGCGGCGCCGGCATCGTGCCAGACGCCACATCCAATCATTCGCTGAGAAGGGGTGACGGCCTTGATACGTGACCGCGCTAGATAGGATGGGGTTCGTCGAGATCGCCACGAGCGTGGGCCGCATGCGAGGCTCTTCTATGCCTCCATGGGCCGCTGTTTTGGTGGTTCTGGCGGGTTGTGGAGGGGGGTCCTCGGTCGTGCCCCGCCCCGCTGCCGTGCCCGATCGGGACGCGCCCGCGATCGATGAGGCCTTGTTCGTCCGCTCCGTCGATGCCTTCTCGGTACTCGACGAGGAGGGCAGGGCGTACGATCCCCCTTTTCTCGGTGGCTTCAACGTGCCCCGTCCACAGTTCGCGGACATCGACGGTGATGGAGACCCTGACCTGTTCGTTCAGGAACACCCGGGTGAGCTGATGCTGTTCGAAAACGTCGGTGGACCCTCCCAGCCCGACTTCGTGTGGCGGACCGATCGATACCAAGGTCTGTCGGTCGGGGAGTGGACTCGTTTCGTCGACTTCGACCGAGACGGTGATTTCGACCTGCTCAGCGAGCGGCCTTACAGCTACGTGCAGTACTTCCGGAACGAGGGCACGGCTCGCGACGCGGCGTTCGTCGCGGTCGGAGATTCCGTCCGCGACGTCGCGGGTGAGCCGTTGTTCGCGGACCGCCAGAACATTCCCAACGTTAACGACATCGACTGCGACGGCGACTGGGATCTTTTCCTCGGCCGGGTGAACGGCACGCTAAGCCGTTTCGAAGCGGGCGAGACTGCGGGCGGGGGCTCGCCCGTCTTTCGATTCTTGGGAGATCGCTTTGAGGACATCGAAATCGTGGCACAGCTCGGCAGCTTACACGGTGCCAATTCGATGGCCTTCGCCGATCTCGACCAGGACGGCGACCTAGACTTCTTTTGGGGTGATTTCTTCGAGCCCGGTGTGCTTTATGTGGAAAACACGGGCTCGTGCAGCGAACCGATTCTCCGCGCCGATCCGATTCCGCTGGCCGTCGACGACTCGATCTCCACGAGCGGATACAACGTGCCGGTTCTCGAAGACGTGGATTCGGACGGCGATCTCGACTTGTTCGTGGGCGTGCTCGGCGGTGCGTTTAATCCGAATCTGACCAGCACGCGGAATTTCCATTTCTACGAGCGGGTGGACGGCAACTTCATTCGCCGCACGGAGCGGTTTGTCTACACGGTCGACGTGGGGAGCGAGAGTATCCCGTCCTTCGCCGATCTGGATGGCGACGGCGATCTCGACATGCTTCTCGCGAACAAGCTGGATCCGGACGATACGCAGACGTCACACTTGTTTCACTTCGAGAACGTGGGCACACCCCAGGAGCCTTCGTTTCAGCAGCGCGCTCACATACCCCTCTTCACCCTGTACCACTACGCACCGTCGCTCGGCGACCTGGATGGGGACGGAGATTTGGATATGCTGGTCGGGACGTGGAACAAGGGTGTCGCGCTCTACACGAATCGAGGTACTCGCGAGCAGCCCGACTTCGTCCTTCAAGACACCACGCTCGTTCGGCTCACGCGGGGGAGTAACAGCACTCCGGCTTTAACCGACATCGACGGCGACGGAGATCTCGATCTTTTCATCGGAGAGTCGTCGGGTGAACTCAACTTCTACCGGAACTCTGGGACCGCACGCGCCCCGTTGTTCGATCTCGTCACCGATCGCTTCGGAGAGATCGATGCGGGACGCAGGAGCTTTCCGGCGTTTGCCGACATCGATGGTGACGGGGATGACGATCTTCTGCTAGGCCGAGAAGAGGGCAACGTGCTCCTTTACCGAAGGGAGGGGGTAGGGGCGGACGCCGAGCCGGTTTTTGTCCTTGATTCTTCCTTTACCCTCCCGCTTCCCAACTACTCCACCCCGTCTGTGGTGGACATCGATGGCGACGGTGACCTCGACGTGTTCTCGGGTGGGCTCAGCGGGGGGCTGATCTTCCTGGAGGGGCGGTAGAAAAGTCTCGTTGTCTGGGGCGAGCGGACCCGTTATTTAATTAGATTAGACGCTTAGTAACCGTAGTTGGAAGGTTAGCAACCATAGATTGGACACTGAGTAACCGTCACCGGGAGTATACCCTGAACACGTTCAGATATTGCGGCTTCCGGCACGGTGCCGCACCGCTCGCAGCCGTTGGCCTGCTGGCCATCACCGCCGTGCCGGCATGGGCGCAGGTCACGCCAGAAGAACGCTCGACGAGCGAGCTCGAAGGGCCTCCCGCTCCCGCCGCAGTTTCCGTGACCGCGACCAACCGTGAACTGTACCAAATCGCTGCAGTTCGGGTCGAAGACGGTCCCGTCATCGACGGTGTCTTGGACGACCCGGCGTGGGCACGGGCCGCGTTGATTGACCAGTTCGTCCAGCAAGAGCCGTTCGCGGGTGCTCCTGGCACGCAAAAGACAGAAGTTCGAGTGCTCTTCGATGGGGCGAATCTCTACGTTGGTATGCTCGCTTTCGATGACTCGCCGGAGCGTATCAACGCCACCGAGATGCGAAGGGACGGGAGCCAGATCACCAACGAAGACAGCTTCCAGATCATTCTCGACACCTTTATGGACTCCAACTCCGCGTACATGTTCGTCGTCAGCCCGCTGGGAGCCATGCTCGACCAACAGGTGGTTCGGGAGGGTGAGGGTTCGGCGCGCGGCACGTCCTCGAACATCAATCTAGAGTGGGACGGAGTGTGGGAGGCGTCGGCACACAGGACCCCCGAGGGATGGGTCGCCGAGGTTCGCATCCCGATGGTTACCCTGCGATTTCCCAACGCGAGCCCCCAGTCGTGGGGGGTCAACTTCATGCGGAATATCCCTCATCGGAACGAGGTCGTGTTCTGGGCACCGATTCCTCTCCCCTACGGGCTCACGCGGGTGAGCCTCGCGGGCGCGCTCACCGGGCTGGAAGGCCTCAGCCAGGGGCGGGATCTGCGCATCAAACCCTACGCGGTCGCGAGAGGAGAGTCGGAGCGTGTCGCGGGGGTCTCGGACCGTTCGGTTTCCCCGGACGTGGGGCTCGATCTGAAGTACGGGATCACCCCCAGCCTGAACCTCGATCTGACCATCAACACCGACTTCGCGCAGGCGGAGGCTGACAACGAGCAAGTCAACTTGACGCGCTTCCCGCTCTTCTTCCCGGAGAAGAGGGATTTTTTCCTGGAGAACGCGGGTCAGTTCAACGTTGGGACGACCGGTTCGGGGCAGCGGGCCGACCTTTTCTTTACCCGCCGGATCGGAATCGACGATAGTGGTGAGCAGGTGCCGATCTTGGCCGGCGCGCGGATGACCGGGAAAGTCGGGCAGAACGACATTGCGGTGATGGACATCCAGACCGACAACGCGTTCGGAGAGCCAGGGGAGAACTTTCTGGTAGCCCGTTACAGCCGGGACATCCTGAGCCGTTCGAAGGTCGGGGGGATCGTGGTCAACCGGCAGGCTTCGCGCGGTGGCGACTACAACCGCACGTACGCCGCGGATGCCTCGTTCGCGTTTTCGAGCTTACGGGTCAATGGGTTCGTTGCCCAGACCGAAACTCCGGATATCTCTTCGGAGGATCGAGCAGCGTATTTCCGCGCCCATTGGCTGAGCGATGCCTGGGATGTCTACCTCGACCACATCGACCTCGGTGACAACTTCAACCCGGCGACGGGCTTCGTTCCCCGTGTAGGCGTCCGCTCGACCAAGCTTCACATCAATCGGACGCCCAGACCTGATTTTTGGGGGATTCGGGTCATGACGCCCATGTGGCATATCGTCTACACCACCGACCAAGCCGGCCGGCTCGTGTACCGAGAGTTGCACCACATGATCCGGGTTACGTTCGAGAACAGCGCGAACTTCGCGGTCATCTACAACAGGAACTTCGAACGTCTGGAAGCTCCGTTTCAGGTGCGCCCCGGCATCGTCATCGACGCCGGCAAGTACAACTTCTACGACGCGAGATTCGCCTTCAACAGCAATCCATCTCGAGCGATCACGTACGGTGTTACCTATAATCCCCAAGGTTTTTACGGCGGGGATCGGAAAGACCTCCAACTCACTCTCGGATCGCGGATTTCCTCCAAGTTCTCGACCGCAGTGCAGTACAACAGGAACGACGTGACCAACCTCGCGGCGGGAGACTTCATCACCGAGCTCGGCTCCCTCCGCCTCGACTATACGTTCTCTCCGACCGTGAGCTTGCGGACGCTGACTCAATACAACTCGACGCGTGACCAGTGGAGCACGAGCGCTCGCTTCCGCTACATCTATGCCCCCGGTAGTGATCTCTACGTCGTCTACGACGAGGTACGGCGGGACATCAACGGCTTCCCCGTAGAGGAGTTCCGGGACCGCCGGCTCATCATCAAGGCGACGTACCTGCTGTCGATGTAGGCTACAGCAGGAAGCCCGCGCCGAGGAAAAGAACAAGGCTGCCGGCGGCCGCCAGGAGCGCGTAGGGCAGCTGCGTACGCACGTGGTCGATATGGTCCGACGCCGACGCCATCGACGCCACGATCGTGCTGTCGGAAATAGGCGAACAGTGATCGCCGAAAATTCCGCCGCCCAGGGCCGCAGCCAGCGTCAGCCCGAGGTGTAGGTCGAGTAGCTCCGCCATCGGAACCACGATCGGGATCATGATCGCGAACGTGCCCCACGAGGTTCCGGTCGAAAAAGCCATGAGACAAGCGAGCACGAAGACAATCGCGGGCACGAAACCCGGATTTAGGTTCGTCTGTGCCACTTGAGCGAGCCACACGCCCGTACCCAAGGCCTGTTGTGTTCCCGCGATCGAAAAGGCCAACGCGAGCACGATCACCACGGGAGTCAGTCCCTGGATTCCCTTGATCGTGTAGTCGGTCACTTCCCGGATGGTCATGATCCCTTGCGCCCGGTACAGGACGGCGGCGACTAGGATTCCGACGATCACGCCCCAGAGCACGGCGTCCGAACCGCTGCCCTGTAGCATCTCCCCATCTCCGGTGATCCATAGGACCATCGGTACGGTGGCCACCATCGCGATGACCGGAAGAAGCATGTTGATCGCCCGGTGCGGGACGCCGTCCTTCGCGGTCAACATCGAGACGTCCGAGGACATCATGGGTTCGGCGCCGTCGCGGAGGAGCTTGCCCTCCTCGCGGACCCGCCGCTCGGCTTCTCGCATGGGCCCGATGTTCCAATCGGTCAGCGCCACGAATACGACCAGAATCATGGCGAGAATCGCGTAAAAATTCAGCGTGAGTGCCGAGAGAAGGACCCGATTCGGCTCCGCAACGTTCTGCGCGGCGAGCAGCGTCACGATGTATGCTCCCCATGCGTTGATGGGGATGAGAAGCTGCTTCGGAGCGCACGTTGCGTCGAGGATGTAGGCCAGTTTTTCACGAGAGATCTTGGCCCGATCGAAAAGTGGGCGCGAAACCGAGCCCGCCACCAGCAGCCCGAAGTTCGACTCTAGGAACAGAGCCATGCTCGTGCCGATCGCGAAAAATCGCACACCGCGCCTGTTCTGGCCCAACCGCATCCGTTCGGCCCAGGCGGTGAATCCCTCCATTCCGCCCGACGCTTGCGTCAGGGTGATGATCCCACCGATCAGCGCCGAAAAGACGAGTGTTCGGGCGTTGCCCGGACTGGTGATCGCGTCCAAGAAGGTGTTGACGCCCTCGACCAACCCCACGATCGGATTCCACGAATTCATGATGGTCCAGCCCAGCCAGACGAACAGCGCCAGAGAGATGTAGACCTGGCGAGTCTTGATGGCCATCGCGATGGCCACCAACGGTGGAAGAACGGAAAGCCAGCCGATGGTTTCCATGTCGGCTATTCGTTCTCCACGATTCGAATTTCGTCCGGTCCGTTGGGCACGACGCACAGAAACTCGAAATCTTCCGTGCCGTACGATTCGTACCAGTGAGGTACACCGGCGGGAATGAAGACGACGTCCCCGTGGCTCACATCGATCACCTCGTCGCCGATCCCGATCCGAGCCTCGCCAGCCAATACGTACTGCTCATGCTCCACGGTGTTCGTGTGGTTGGGCATGCCTCCTCCTGGCTCCATGACAAAACGCCGCATCGAGAAGTTCGGTCCTTCATCGGGGCCGATCAGGACTTGCCGGACGGTACCGGATCCGGCGTTTACCGGCTGGGTTGGAATTTCATGCGTACTTTTTCTGGACACGGGCTCGCTCCTCAATGGGTGTCATCAGTATGATACTCTAGATGGCTAAGGGGCTTCTGGCACGCCACATTACGATATCCGTTCTGGAAACAGCCGCAAATCTGAACCCCGCACCGTCCATGTACGAACGGATCGTCTGTCTGACGGAAGAAACCACAGAGACGCTCTACACGATCGGTGAAGACTGGCGGATCGTGGGGATTTCCGGATTTACGGTGCGCCCTCCCCGCGCTAGACGTGAGAAGCCGAAAGTCTCCGCTTTCACCAGCGCAAAGATCGAAGAGATCCTGGATCTGCGGCCCGACCTCGTTTTGGGGTTTTCGGATATCCAGGCGGATATCGCGGCGGAGTTGATCCGCCGTGGTGTCGAGGTCCACGTGTTCAATCACCGGAGCGTGGAAGGTGTGCTCCGGATGATCCGAACCCTCGGAGCGATGGTCGGCTGTGCCGGAAAAGGAGAGGACCTCGCGAGCCGTCTCGCCGGGAATCTTACTGCGGTCCAAGAGCGGGCCCGTAGTTTTTCCAAGCGACCGCGCGTCTACTTCGAAGAGTGGAGTGATCCGATGATCTCGGGCATCCGTTGGGTTTCGGAACTCGTGGGCTACGCCGGCGGAGACGACTGTTTTCCTGAGTTGGCGGAGTCCTCGTTGGCCCAAGGCAGGATTATTGAGGATCCGATGGAGGTGGCACGAAGGGCGCCGGACATTATTATCGGCTCGTGGTGTGGCAGAAAATTCCGCCCAGAAAAAGTGATGGCGCGCCCAGGGTGGTCGCAGATCCCCGCGGTGCGTGATGGCCACGTCTACGAGATCAAGTCGTCGGTCATTCTTCAGCCCGGACCGGCAGCCCTGACCGACGGCGTGTCCGCAATCCAGGGGCTCATCGAGCGGTGGGCTGAGGTGGGGAAGTGAATACGTGGACTGAACCCGTAAACGGGGGGAAACCATGAGTGAAAGCGCGAACGATAGCGAGGCGGGCCCGGAGCCAGGGGGCCGTGGCCGTGGGAACGAGGACCACGGCCTTCGGGACGAGAGCGGCGCCCGCACGGAAACCTCAAGCGCAGGATTGACCGAGGTGGGGCAGATCGCCATCACGGTCGACGACGTAGACCGGGCGACCGCGTTCTACCGCGACGTGTTGGGGGTTCCGTTCCTTTTTGCTGCTCCGGGGTTGGCTTTTTTCGACCTGCGGGGAACCCGTCTGATGCTGAGCCGGCCAAACGGGGTGGAATCGGCCTCGTCGATTTTGTACTTCCGGGCGGCAGACATACAGCAGGCCTAAGAGACACTTCTGGGCCACGGTGTGGAGTTCAGCCAAGCACCCCATGTGGTTCATCGAACCGACGCATACGAGCTGTCGATGGCCTTCTTTAGCGACAACGAAGGGAACAGCATGGCCCTCATGCACGAAACCGGCGTGATCTGATCGGATCCGGGCTCGGCGGGTCACACGCCCGGGGGATCGTCCACGGGCCAAAGCCATGCAGCTCCGCGTACGCCACTTGAATCGCCGTGTACGTTGCCCAATACGCGCGTGGCGACTCGATCCGTAAACACGTGCGGAGGAAGAGCGTCCTGGACGTCATCAGGCAGCGTAGGAAGGTTGGACATGCCCCCTCCCAAAACGACGACCTCCGGGTCCAAGGTGTTGATGACGCCGGCCAATCCCCGGGCCAGCCGATCCACGTAGCGGCCATACGTGGCGTGGCACGCATCGTCGCCCGCTTCCGCTCTCGCCACGATCTCCCTCGTCGATAGGCGCTGTCCGGTCGCCTCTTCGTGGTCCCGCGCCATACCGGGACCGGACACGTAGGTCTCAACGCACCCATTCCGTCCGCAGTAGCAGGCAGGTCCGGGCCATTCGCCCTCTTTGGGCCAAGGCAGGGAGTTATGCCCCCACTCACCGCCGATTCCTTGGTGGCCTTCCAAGACCAGCCCATCGACCACGATGCCGGCACCCACTCCGGTACCGAGAATGACGCCGAAAACCACAACCGCGCCCGCGCCGGCTCCGTCGGCCGCCTCGGACAGAGCAAAACAATTCGCATCATTCATCACGCGAATCGGTCTCCCCATGATCGCTTCGAGGTCTTTGTCGAAGGCGTGGCCGTTCAGCCATATCGAGTTCGAGTTCTTCACGAGGCGCGTCGCCGGCGATAGGGTTCCGGGGATGCCCACTCCAACCGAACCGAGGGCCGGCTTACCGCAGACCGCAAACGCTTCATCTTCGAGGAGGGAAACGAGGCGCTGGATCGCAACGAGCGTCCGTTCGTAGTCCCTGGGGGTCGGAATCCGTAGTCGCGCGAGTTCCTCGCCATCACGGCTCAGCGCTAGACCTTCGATCTTGGTGCCGCCGAGATCGATTCCGATACGAAGGGGTGCACCATGCATGGCGGAATAGTCGCTCGGCGGTCGGGGGTTGTCCAACGGCTACTGGGCTGTGTCACAGACCGGTTGGCAAGAAGAGGGGCGGGGGCCGACCAGTGGTCACTCGAGCCGGCTGGTCGGGTCAGATGCAGCTTCTGCGTTCGGGTCCGCTTGGAGGCGCGTCGGGGCGGATTGTAGTGGGGCCGCCTGTTGGGGTGGGGCCAACGGTTGGGGCGGTCGGGCACCGGAAAGGGCCCCTCCCAACAATTGCTCCGTAAAATCCAGACGTGCGTCCATCGAGTACAGTCGAAGTGAGAGGTCGGCCACGTCCGCCTTCATCCCGTCCACATCACGCTCGTCCAATCCGTTGAGTTGCCTCTGCGGGGGCGGGGACATCTTCCTCACGACCCACTGCGGAAGAAGCATGCCGGAAGCCCCCATGGTCCCGCCGCGCACAAATGCGGCGAGGACAACGATCAAGATCTCCGCATCCATTCGAGCGCTACCTCGGTTGACATGGCTTCCCCCTCCCCGCTCCCGACGTAGATGGGTCCGCTCAGGTTTCAGGGGAGCGTCGCCACCATCACCGCCTTGATCGTGGGCACCCGGTTCTCAGCTTGATCGAACACGATCGAGTGCTCGGACTCGAACACCTCGGCTGTCACTTCCATGCCGTCCAGCCCGAATTCCTCGAATATTTTCTCTCCGACCCGCGTGTCTCGGTTGTAGAAAGCAGGAAGGCAGTGCAGGAATTTCGCCGGCGGAGTACCTGTCATCGCGATCACATCAGAGTTGACTTGATACGGTCTAAGCAGGTCTATCCGCTCTGCCCACTTCGATTCGGCTTCTCCCATGGACACCCATACGTCCGTGTAGAGGAAGTCCGCACCCCTCACGCCTTCCTCGACGCTGTCTGTCAGCATGAGGCTTCCACCCGTCGATTCCATGATTTCTCGACACCGAGCGACGAGTTCCGCCTCCGGCCAACACGCTTCGGGAGCGGCTAGGCGCACGTCCATGCCCATCTTGGCGCCGCCGACCATGAGCGAGTTGCCCATGTTGTTCCGGGCGTCGCCCACATAGCAGAACGAGACGTCTGAGAGAGACGCGTGCGGGTTGTGCTCCTCCATCGTAAGGAGGTCCGCCAGGACTTGAGTGGGGTGAAACTCGTCGGTCAGGCCGTTCCACACCGGGACGCCCGCGAAAGCATCCAGCTCCTCCACGATCGCCTGTCCAAAGCCTCGATATTCGATGGCGTCGTACATCCTTCCGAGTACACGGGCCGTATCTTTGATCGACTCCTTGTGCCCGATCTGAGATCCGCCGGTAGGCCCCAGGTACGTAACTCGAGCGCCCTGGTCGAAGGACGCTACTTCGAAGGCACACCGCGTGCGGGTGGATGTCTTCTCGAAGATGAGGGCGATGTTTCTACCTGCCAGGCGTGCGCGTTCGCGGCCCTCCTTCTTTTCGGCTTTCAGTTCGGCCGCCAAATCCAAGAGATAGCGAATTTCACCCGGCGTGAAGTCGTCGAGCTTGAGAAAGCTCCGCCGCCCCAGGTCCACCGTCATGTTTTGTCTCCTGACATCCGCGAAATGTGTTCAGACCGTCGTGATATGTTTTCGGACTAGACCGGATCCCGCAACGGCGGGCACGTCATGCAGTGACCGCCCCCCCCCGTCCGCGCCCCAACTCGGACCCATCGATCGTGATCACTTCGATACCCGCGTTTCGTAATTTCGTGTTCGTATACTCGTTCCTCGAATATGCGATGACTACACCCGGCTCGACGGCGAGGAGGTTGTTCCCGTCGTCCCATTGCTCCCGTTGGACGCCGAGTTCTTTCGCCTGGCGGGCATGCTCCGGCTTCATCGAAGCTGTGAACATGATCACGGGAATGTCCTTGAGCCAGGCACGCCCCGCGATCCACTCGAGGAGCTCGAATCCTGTCCCATCCGGTAGCCAGAGGTCCATTACGATTAGGTCGGGAAGCGGGTTGTTCTGTCCGTCGTCGTCGTAGGCAGCCCAGTCCCCCCGGAGGCAACTGCGAGCGCCTTCGCAAAGCAATGCGACTTTGACTCGGGCCCCCTTGAGTCCCCTGGAGATGACGGCTTCGATCAGCCCAACGTGATCGGGATTGTCCTCAACCACCAAGATGGTTGTACCCGTGAGGGCGTTTGAGTTCGTAAACACTGTTCCTATCCCCGATCAATGTGCGGGTGGTATCACCTCCCTCCGGAGGCGCTAATCATATCCCTCTGGAGGAGGTAATCAAATATACGAGTCGTTTTGGCAGGGAGGCCAGTTGTTTTTTACCCCGGAAGAGACGCCTCGATCGCGCGGGCTTCGGACCCGTCTACGCGATGGAGGCGAGGAGTCCGCCCGCCCAAGCGATTTCGTCCTCGTTGATCGTGTGCCCCATGCCGGGGTAGATCCGCTCGTCGACTTCGCCCCCGAGACCGTCCATCACGCGCGCGGATTCACGGACACGGCCTACGGGGATGTGTGGATCGACGTCGCTACAGCCGAGAAATACGGGCGTGCCCTCCAAGGAGCCAGGGTAGCTACGCGGCGTGCCAGGGGGGCCGATGAGCCCGCCGGACAGGGCCACAACGCCACCGTACCGCGTGGGGTTTCGGGCCGCGAACTCGAGCGCGAGGCATGCCCCTTGAGAAAATCCCATGAGCACGATGCTTTCCGTCGGCATGGCTGTGGAGACGGTGTCGACGGCGGCTTGGACCCGGCGCAGGGAGGACGAGAGCCAAGGTTCGTTCAATTCGATCTTGCTGAGGAAGCTGGTCGGATACCACGAGTAGCCCGTCGCTTGCGGCGCGAGGAAGACCGTTACTGGCGCAAGGAATTCCGCCGCGAGGGCAAGAATACCGCGCGCGCTGTCCCCCCGTCCGTGAATCAGGACAACGGCACTTTTGGCGGATTCGAGTGACGGACCCCGCCACACCTCCTCACTTCCTCGGTGAGGATCGCTCGCATCCCCCACGGCGCCTTCTCCCCTCGTCATGAGCCGTCCGCGGGTAGGCGGAGCACGGGAAGCCGCGCTTCTAGTTCGGCCCTGCGGGGTTCGAGCCAAGGAGGGAGCTGCAACGCACGTCCGAGTTCGTCCGCTGATTCGTCGATTCCGAAGCCGGGTATATCGGTCGCGATCTCGAAGAGCACGCCCCCGGGCTCGCGAAAATAGATAGAGCGAAAGTAGCACCGATCCTGGACGGTGGTCACGGCGAGGCCCGCGCGGGCGATGGTCTCTCGCCAGGACTGTTGTTCATCGTCGTCGCGAGCTCGGAAGGCCACGTGGTGAACGCTTCCCCGTCCCATCCGCGGCATCGCCCTCGCCCCGGACGTGCGGAGGTCCACAATGGAGCCGACCTCGTGCTCACCGCTCCGGAATCGGAGGTACCCGACGTGCTCGCCGACGTGCTCGAACCCCATGACGTCGGTGAGGAGCTTCGCGGTCGGGTCCGGCTCAGTCACATCGAGCACCACGCTGTGAAAGGCGTGGATGGCGCATTCTCGAGGAATGCCAGGTTGAACATATCTGCCCGCCGGCGTCTCCCTGGTAGCGGGGCCGGCCACGAGCTCGAAGACCAATCCATCTGGATCCTCACAGACCAATGATTCCACGTCGAATCGGGTCGCTACTTCCAAGGGCGAGGCGCCCGCGCTTCTGAGGCGGTCGGCCCAGAATTCGAGGGACCCCGGAGGAACCGTGAAGCCGGTCACCTCGGTCGCGCCAGCGCCCGTACGGCCACGTTCCGCATGGGCCCAGGGGAAGAAGGTCATGACGGTACCGGGCGTTCCCGCCTGGTCGCCGTAGTAGAGGTGGTGTGTCCCCGGATCGTCGAAATTTACGGTCTGTTTGACTGTGCGGAGGCCGAGCACACCTGCGTAGAAGTCGACGTTCTGTTGGGCTGGCCCCGAAATGGCGGTGACGTGGTGGATGCCGGGGACTTGGACCGTTTGAGACATGGCCCTGGTACCGTCAGGTGACCGGTTTCGATCCGGGACGACTCGGGCTGGTCGCGACCGCTGTCATCGTGTCTGCCCCTGAAACAAGGGGAACCGGCAATTCGTAGAGTGGCGAAGCACCTGGTCCGGCGGCTTTTCGAGGAAAACGACATGATGAAATATCTCGCCCCCGCGGCTCTCACGGGAATCGTCGGCGTCATCCTTTGGAAGATTCTCGAGATCCTTATGGCCCCCATCGTCGCCTGGATTCTCGGAGTCCTAGCCGTCGGTCTCAAGATCGGTCTGGCGCTTGCGTTGACCACGGCCGCGTTCTACGCCGTGAGACGTGTGATGCGAGATCGGACCGACGGTGACAGCGGGGCGGCGCAGTAGGTTCCTTCGCCCACGGAGCCGTTCCCTGCGTCGCTTGAATTCGCTATATCCAGACAGCCAAATCCGATCAAGCAACAGGAGAATTGATATGGCCCGGAGGCCGATGGGAGCCATCATCGCCGCAGGGATTCTGACGTCCGTCGCAACCCCGGTTCTGGGGCAGGCGCCGGTCCTTCGCTCGGCGAACCACGACTATCGTGTGGTCACGGTGGCCGACGGTCTGATACACCCCTGGGGTATGGCGTTTCTCCCCGGAGGCGACGTGCTGATTACGGAGAGGCCCGGTCGCCTCCGCCTCGTTCGACAAGGCACCTTGCGGATGGCCCCCGTTGAAGGCGTTCCACAGGTGTTCTACGAGGGGCAGGGAGGGCTTCTCGACGTGGTTCTTCATCCGGAGTTCGAGGAGAATCAGCTGATCTACTTGACGTACTCCAAGCCAATCGGCGACGGCACCGAGGGCACGACCGCGGTTGCACGAGGACGTTGGGTGAATGACCGGCTCGCGGATGTCGAGGACATCTTCGTAGCCGAGACGCGGGGTCGGCCTGGTCACTATGGGGCGCGGCTCGCGTTCGATGCCGATGGGTACCTCTTCGTGACGGTTGGAGAACGTCAGGTCGCCTCCACCGGAGACCTGAGTGCTCACCCGGCGCAGGACAATTCGAACCACCACGGTACGGTCAATCGCCTGCATGACGATGGCAAGGTGCCTTCTGACAATCCTTTCGTCGGCAAACGTGACGCTCGCCCTGAAATCTGGAGCTACGGCCACAGAAACCCCCAAGGCCTGGCCATCCATCCGGAGACCGGAGACGTATGGGCGGTTGAGCACGGACCTCAGGGTGGGGACGAACTCAATCGGGTGCTTCCGGGCTTGAACTACGGTTGGCCGGTGATCGGGTACGGCGTGAACTACACGACAGGGCTGGCGATCCACGAAGGCACGCAAGGGGAGGGGATCGAATCACCGACGCATTTTTGGGTACCGTCGATCGCCACATCAGGTCTTATGATCTATTCCGGAGATCTCTTCCCAGCTTGGAAGGGCAGTGTTTTCGTCGGCGGTTTGGCGGGCGAGCAGATCGCGCGCCTTACGATGGATGGGCAGCGCGTGGTTCGAGAGGAGGCCATTCTTGAGGGCCGGGGCCGCGTGCGTGACATCCGACAGAGCCCCGATGGATACGTTTACGTAGCCATCGACCCCCGTGACGAAGAGCCCACCAGCGTCGTTCGTTTGGAGCCGGCGGGAGCTCGGTAGGGAAGGAGACTCTTCGTCGCTTAGTTACGGGCCTGCTGGACCGCCTCATCACGGTATTCGGCGCTCGCGAAAATGGCGACCTCGACGCGGCGGTTGGCCTCTTGGCCAGCTGGTGTCTCGTTTGAAGTAACGGGCTCCATCTCCCCGAGGCCCTGAGTGCGGATCTGAGCACGGGAAATCCCTTGGCGTCCAAGAAAGTCCGAGGCCGCCGAGGCCCGCCGCTCAGAGAGCGTTTGGTTGTAGGCCTCCGCGCCCGAAGAGTCGGTGTGCCCGGCCACGAGCAGTTCGTAATCATCAGAGTCCTCGGCCAGAACGCGGGCGAGGTCTTGGAGGTTGGCCCGGGCCGTCTCCTGTAGAGTCGCCGAATCGAAGCCGAACAGGATCCCTGAGTCGAACGTTACTAGAATCCCCTCGCCAACACGCTCGATCGTGGCGCCGTCGAGCTCACGCTCCAGCGTTTCAGCACGGTCGTTCATCCGATTCCCGATGATCGCGCCTGCGGCCCCACCGACAGCCGCGCCAATAAGGACGCCCCTGGTGGTCGAGCCAGTGGCGTTCCCGACGATGCCGCCGAGGGCGCCACCGGCACCCGCCCCGATCAGTGCCCCACGTTGTGTATTGCTCAAGCTCGAGCATCCCGCAGAAAGTGAAAGCAGTGTGACTAGGGAAAGGATGCGCACCGGGTTCTTCATGGTCGGGCCTCGTCTAGGGTCATCCACTTCGGGACATATGTGCCTACGAATCGCCCCGCTGAATCGAATATATCGCGGATTCGTACCACCGAGTCTCTTTTTTTCTTGAGAGACACATTGGTACTTTTTTCTGGCGCGCCGCCCGGTCCGCGACTAAGGTAAAGAACACTGTCGTGTTTCGATGTTGGGTCCCGATTCGCGGCGAGAAACCAGGACCAGGAGCCCCACTGGAGACGTGAGAAATCCATGACTCGCAAGCTCAGGCATGTGACGGTGCTCTTCGCCGCCCTCCTTTTGGGTGCGGTCGCGATGTACGTAGAGATGGATCCGTGGCTCAGGATGATCGTTGCCGGATTCCTTCTGCTACCGATCATTTATGCTTCCGATGGAATGGGGATCGCCCCGCTGCTCAACGTCCTGCCAGACCGTAGACAACGCCACCGAAGGTTCGACGTCCTGCGGTCCGAAGTAAGGCAGCTGCTCGACCTGGTCCGGCGGCTCAACTGGCTGGCCGTCGATCTGGCCCGGGCGGACCGCCCCGAGAAGGTCGTAAGAGCAGAGATCGCCGCCGCAGAACGACGGCTCGACGAGATTCTGGCCGAGATTCGTGTCGTTGCTGGACGGCCCTCGGCCGAATATCTAGCAGGCGAGGTGACCGAGGCCGCGTTGGAGTCGGATCAGGCCTGAGGGGAACCACTTTTCGGGTTTACGAGGTCTCATCCAACTCGCGCGCCCGCCTGCTGAACCGCGTCCGTGAGCGCGTTCGCCGTGTCACCAAGATACCGCCGAGAACGGCCGTCGGGGGAACCATCACGGCCATCACCAGCGGATACCAAGCTGGTTGACCGGGTGCCGGCTCACCGCCGTTGATCGACCACGTGGCCAGCCCGAGGAACATCATGAAACCTGCGAGCGCCGCCGCATGTCGGAGCGGGGCGTGGTCTGAAACTGTCGCCGCGACATAGCCGCCGACGATCGCGAACAACACGCTGTAGATTAGATTCACCGCCAGGAAGGGCGTTGTGGGCTCTGTGCCAGGTCCGATGGATCCTAGCATGAGTTCCGCCGCGAGCGCGGTGGCCAGCGCCACCAGCACGGCCACGACGAAAAAGGCCCCCAAGACGGAGAGCACGCTGCGTACGATAGGTGTCATCAAACCCCCTTTCGGCCGGTGTGGCCGATTCCTCTGAGGGTCGGCAGAGTAGGGCCGGCGTTCCACGAACGAAAGTCCAGTCGAGCCAGACCATGGACCTCGATTTCTTTCGGGCCTACTTTTCCGCAGCCGCGACCGGGTACGCTCCCGCGACCTGGGGACGGAGGCACTGGACTTCCTTTGTCCTGGTGCGCCATCTGCAAGGGACACGGAATGCCGGAGCCGCTCGGAGAAATCAAAGGGGTTTTGCTCGATCTGGACGGCACGATTTTTGTCGGTGACAGGCTGGTCCCCGGGGCGGCGGACGCGGTCGCCGCGTTGCGACGAGGTGGCCTACCACTGCGGTTCGGTACCAACACGACCCGGATGTCGCGGCTCGCTCTTGTCGGTCGCGTGCGCGAGATGGGGCTCGAGTTGGACGTCGCTGAGGTCTTTACAGCCCCTCTTGCGGCCGCCGCCTGGCTCGAGAAGAAGGGGCTATGGAACTTGGCTCTTTGTGTGCCTGAAGTGACCCACGTCGATTTTGGGCATTTCAAAGTGAATGAGACGTCTCCCCAGGCCGTCGTCGTCGGGGATCTCGGGGAGGGTTGGGACTTCGCTCGCCTCAATCATGCCTTTCAGCACATCATGGAGGGTGCGGAGTTTGTCGCACTACAACGCAACAGATACTGGGATACCGGCGAAGGGCTGGCGTTGGACGCCGGCGCATTCGTGACGGCGCTCGAGTACGCGACTGGCCGTGAGGCCATCCTGGTGGGCAAGCCCAGCCCGACGTTTTTCCAAGTCGCGGCCGAGTCGATGGGCGTGGACCTGTTGAGCCTGGCAGTGGTGGGCGACGATCCTGATACGGACGTAGCAGGAGCGCACGCGTGTGACGCCGCCGCGATCCTGGTGAGGACCGGGCGTTTTCGTGAGCGGGTGCTTCCTTCCAGAATGCCACAACCCGATCTCATTCTCGATTCGGTTGCAACGCTGCCTGCTGCCCTCGGCGTCGGGTTCTAATGGCTCGTACGAACGGCACGCCCACGGAAATGCCGCAGACCGAGGCCGAGCGGTCTTCCGAAGAATGGCGCGAGATTCTCGGACCCTACCGCGGCATGGACCTCCGAAGCAGCCTGACGCAGATCGTCACGTCTGCGGTACCGTTTCTAGTCTTCTGGTACGCGTCCTATCAGGCTCTTTCCGTTGGCTATTGGCTTACCCTGCTCCTCGCCGTGCCGACCGCAGCTTTTGTTACGCGTCTTTTCATGATCCAGCACGACTGCGGACACGGATCCTTTTTTAGGTCCCGGAAGGTTGCCGACTTCGTAGGATTCTGGATCGGTGTGGTGACCCTCACACCGTACCGATATTGGCGGAAAACGCACGCCTATCACCACTCCCATTCCGGCGACTTGGATTTTCGCGGTTTAGGGGACGTCGACACCTACACCGTGTCCGAATACTACAGGAAGCCCTTTTGGGGACGGCTCCGGTATCGCCTTTACCGGAATCCACTCGTGCTCCTGGGATTGGGCGGCCTATTCGTGTTTGGCCTCAAGCACCGCTATCCCTGGGACATTCCGAGGCGTTGGAAGCGAGAATGGGCCAGCGTTTGGAAGACGAACGCGGCACTTTTGGCGATTCTGGTGGTTTCGAGCCTGACCATCGGTGTTAAGGCTTTGCTGCTGGTACACCTGCCGGTGCTCCTGTTCACCGGAACCGTTGGCGTGTGGATCTTCTACGTCCAACACCAGTTTGAAGACACGTATTGGCAAGAGCATGCGGACTGGTCCTACTTCGAGTCGGGTCTCCAGGGCTGTTCTCATCTTATGCTTTCGAAGCCCCTCCAATGGATCACGGCAAGCATCGGGATCCATCACGTTCATCACCTGAGCGCCCACATTCCAAACTACCGGCTCCAGCAGTGTATGGACGAGAATGTCGAGCTCCAGCATGTGACGAAGATCACCATCTGGGATGGCATCAAGGCCCTGAGGCTGTCCCTCTGGCACGAAGACTCTAGGCGACTCGTCAGCTTTCGGGAGGCGAAAAATCTGGTGCGGCCTAGGGCAGCCGTAAACTAGGCACATGGCTCGGTACGGGCCTCAAACGCGGCTCTGGTGGAAAGCTGTTTCTAACCGTCTACCCCGCGATTGTCATCATCGCTACCGTTCATCCATGTCGATCAAATCCACCATCAAATCCGTCGTCACGCTGGGTCAGGGTGTCGCCCAAGGACTGCCAGAGGCGACCGCCGACGGTGACCCCATAAAATTGTTCGGCGATTGGTTCGAGAAGGCGGAAGAGTCAGGCATAGTCCTGCCGGAATCATCTAGTCTCGCAACGGCGACACCGGACGGCGTTCCTTCGTCTCGCATGGTTCTTCTGAAGGGTTTTTCCCCAGACGGATTCCTGTTTTTCACCAACTACGGAAGCCGTAAAGCCCGTGAATTGGACCAGAACCCGAGGGCTGCGCTCCTGCTGCACTGGGCCGTGCTCCAGCGGCAGGTCCGGGTCGAGGGAGCGGTCGAGCGCGTCAGCGCCGAGGCGTCGGCGGCGTACTTTCGAACGCGGGATCGGGGTAGCCAGATCGGGGCTTGGGTCTCACGCCAGAGTCAGGAGTTGGCGGATCGTTCGGTGATGCAGGGCCGGGTCACTGAGATGGAGGAGCGCTTCAAGGACGGGGAGGTTCCTTCCCCGTCGTTTTGGGGCGGATATCGCCTCATCCCCGAACGGATCGAATTCTGGCAGGGACGTTTGAAGCGGCTGCACGATCGACTGGAGTTCACGAGGGTGGGCGAAAAGTGGGTTTCGCGGCGCCTCTATCCGTGAGGTGAGGAAACCCAGGCTTCGATTCGTCGAACGAACGACCCGGCGTCCTCCTCGAATAAACGGCCCGTGAGCGCGGCGGCCTCCGATCGGAGGCTTTGTTTCCTCTCTTCGATGTGGGTGGTTAGGGCGGCGCGCTCCACATCGCGGAGGCCGTGTACCCCAACAGCATGGCCAGGTCGTTTCGGTCACCGAGGAGATCCGTCAGATGACGGAGATCCCTCACAAGTCGGCCGAATTTCGTTTCGCAGCTAGCCAGAAATTCGAGCTGATAGCGTAGATCCTTGACCCGCTTGCGGAGCTTGTGGGATTGCTCGTCCCCCGATCGGGGATCTGGATCCGGACGGGATTGGGCTCGCACGGATTCGTACGATGCACCGAGACCGAGCCGGAGAAGCTCCATCGCATCCGGCGGCGCCGTCCCGCCGGAGGTGGGCGTCGATGCTTGAGCTCCGTCGGGCATGGCTCCGAGTGCCGGGTTGTCCGCAACTGCGTCGGCTGCAGATCTTAATATCTGCCCCGCCTCACGTAGGGGACTGTCGTTGGAGCCCGACCCCCCGAAGCGCCGCTTCCTTTCCTCTTCAAGAGCTTCGAGCAGCTGCGGCGGGACAACATCCGGTCCGAGCCGCCGTGAGCCGTCGCATACGGTTACAGCCGTGGCGACCAGCACGTCAGAGTCACGGAGAACCGCGAGGGCCCGACTCGCTTCGCGCAGCGCACCGTCCACAAACGAATCGCTCGGTGGCGGCTCGACGAGTCGCAGGAGCGCCCGCTCGCGTTTGATCGCCCGGCGCGCCTCGTGCACGGAAGACGCCACGTCCCTGTGATCGTCCAAAACTTCCAGGGCGCGGGTTATTTGAGCTGAGATCCCTCGCGAAAGTGCGCGGCGAACCTCCGCTGTACTCGCCGTGCTCCAGTTTATACCGGGGGAATCCAAGCTGGCCTCCGAGCCTCGTCACACTATCATAGTACATCGTCGCCCTCAGATAGGGGGTGACAGGAGGGGAGTTAATGCGAAAAGGTTTCTGGTTGGGGATGGTGCTCGGCGTGTTCGGCCTCGGAGCCGCGCGCTTCCTGTGGGTCCCTCCCGCGGAGGCGATCCACTTTCATGTGAACTGGGCGATCTACGTCGACGGCGAGCGCGTGGATCTCTCGGATCGGCGTTACATGGAAGAAATTTCGAGTTGTTATGCGGGGGATGGCGAGGTAACACCGCAAGGGCGAGTGCATATGCACGAGGGCAATCACGACGTGGTCCACGTCCACCATCCCGGTGCGACCTGGGGCCACCTGGCGGCCAATCTCGGGATTGGACTCGGCGAGGGGTACCTGCTCCTTGACGATGGCACTCGGATTTTCGACGGCGCCGAGGGTCGATTTACTTACATCCTGAACGGTCGGGCGCTCACGGCGGTGCACAATGAACCGCTCGCCTCCGAGGACCGGCTTCTCATCAGTTACGGGTCCGAGTCCCTCGATGACTTGGCGGCGGATCAGTTCAGCCGGGTCGCGACGACGGCGGGTGAGTACAACATGAAAGAAGATCCGGCGACTTGCTCAGGTTCGGGTGAGCCGCTCAGTGTGTGGGCCCGCCTAAAGTTGGCGTTCTGGGGTTGAGGCTGGAGGCCGATCCTTCAACTCACTCCCTCTACCAGAGAGACTGGGGCTGGACATGAAGTATCGGTGCGATTCGAACGGATGCTGGCCCGGTTCTCCCCTCAAGTACGTCCGATCAGGCTGAAGGTACCAACTCTGAAGGTTGTCCTTAAGGTTGGCCACCATGATCTCATCCAGGATCTGCCGGTGAACGGTGGGATTCTCGATAGGAACGAGGGTCTCAATTCTGCGATCCAGGTTTCGAGGCATCCAGTCGGCGGACGATAGGTATACCTTGGCTGCGGAGGAGGGTAGCGGATGCCCTGCGCCGAAGCATACGATCCTGCTGTGCTCCAAGAAGCGTCCGACCACACTCTTGACTGTGATGTTCTCCGACAGACCGGGAATGCCCGGTCGGAGGCAGCAGATTCCGCGGACCACCAGTTGGATTGGCACTCCCGATCCGGAGGCCCGGTAGAGCGCGTCGATGACTTTGCTGTCCACGAGCGCGTTGAGTTTGGCCCAGATGGCCGCGGGACGCCCGGCCTCGGCGTGCCGAATTTCGTCCTCGATGAGCCGAATCAGCGTATCCCGAAGTTGAAACGGGGCAACGACCAGTTTGTTTAAATTGCCGGGTTGACCGTACCCGGTCGTGAAGTTGAAGACACGGGCCCCGTCTCGACATAACTCCGGGTCGCAAGTGAAGTAGGAGAGGTCGGTGTAAACGAGCGCGTTGTCCGGGTGGTAATTCCCGGTACCGAAATGCGCGTAAGTGCGAAGCGTCCTTCCTTCCCGCCGAACGACCAAGGCCATTTTGGCGTGGGTCTTGAGGTCGATCACTCCGTGTACGACGCGAACCCCTGCCGCCTCCATTTTGCGTGCTTGTCGAACATTCGCTTCTTCGTCGAAACGCGCCTTCAACTCGATCAACGCGGTCACGTTTTTCCCGGACTCCGCGGCTTCGATCAAGTCTCGTACGATGGGCGAGTCGTCGCTTGTCCGGTACAAAGTCTGTTTGATCGCAACGACATCCGGGTCACGGGGCGCGACCACCTGCTCCGCGAGGGCGTGATCGACGTCGAAGCTCTACCCCCGTCCGAGACCGGCCTGGAGTGCATCGTTCTGGTCGACGGCGGCTACGTGGCAACTTTCCGGTTTCACGATGCGCCTCGCGACGAAAGTGCTCCTTTCGTGGCCCACCTCGGGCCGAAGCATGGGGTGGACCGGATCTTGCTCGTCTCCGGCGACCGCGAAGCCGAAGTCCGTTACCTAGCAAATCAGGTCGCGATCGACGAGATCCACGCCGGCGTTTCGCCCGAGGGGAAAGTCGAGATCGTGAGGCTCGAAACGGCACAGGCGAAGACACTGTTCCTGGGCGACGGCATCAACGACGCTCCGGCGATGCTCACGGCAACGGTTGGCATTGCTTTTGGCGGCGGTGACATCACCAGCGAGGCGGCGAGTGCGGTCATCGTCGACCCCTCGTTGGGGAGAGTGGACGAACTGCTCCACATTAGTCAACGCATGCGCAAAATCGCTCTTCAGAGTGCGGTAGGAGGCATGGCGCTGAGCGTGGTGGGGATGTTGATCGCTGCCGCGGGATACCTGCCACCGGTTGCCGGTGCGGTGGCTCAAGAAGTGATCGATCTCGTTGCAGTGTTCAACGCGCTACGGGTGGCCGCCCCTTCAAGAACGTTGACCGACTTCTGATGCGTCGTTGGAGGTGAAGCAGGTGGGCGCAGAGTCGGATCTGGTAGAAAAAAAGAGCCCGCCGGACAACGTCCGGCGGGCTCCTCAGAATCTCGCTGCTTAAACGCTAACTTCAGTGGCTCATGGTCCATACAAATGCCGCCACGGACGCGATCTGGGCTGCCGTGATCGCACCGCCACCTCTCGGAGGCATGACTGCGCCCCGGCGGAACGTGGCCTGGGAAGCGGGGACTCCAACTGTGATCCGCTCCACGAGCTCCTCGTACGAGCCGTCGCCGATAAGCCACTCGGCGTCCGCCAAGTTCGGCCCGATACCGCCCGAGCCGTCCGCGCCGTGGCAAGCCGCGCATACGCCTGGGCCGCCGAAGACTGCCTGGCCCTCTTCAATCATCGCGTCCGTGACACCCGCGGGCAGAGCCGATGCAGCGTCCGCCATCGGTGCGGCCGTGGCCATCCCTCCGGCCGGCGCCGGCGTCGAGCCGCCGGTACACGCCGCGAGAAAGACGCTGAACGCCAAAAGAACACGCTTCATATTGATCCTCTACACTGGTATGCGGCGACCCAGGTCACACCGAGACCCTCTCGGCCGCCCACCGCCAATCGTTTTCCGGTTTCAAAATAAGCCGACTTCGGTTCGAGCCCAAGGCCTGCGCGAGAATTGTATGTCCCATCGAAAAGGGTGCGCGTCGCGGAAGGACTCCTTATCCCTAGAGTGTGTCCCAAGTTGGTGACAGACGCTGTCCCCGCAGGGTGCCGAAAGGCGTTCGAGAAGCTAAGTATCCCCGCGAAATAGCGGCTCGAAGTTAGGCATGTCTCTTGCGTTAACGACTGTCGGGGCTAGTGTCGGATGGGGATGAAACGGGAGGAACTTCGTGATCGGTCACTTGAATCGAGTAAGAGCGGCGATCGTCGCGCTCACCATGGCTGTCCCTTTGCTTCCCTCCCCGAGTGCGGCTCAGGGCAGTGGCGAGGGTTTCCTCTTCAAACAACCGGTTTTTCAAGTGGGTATCCGCGGCGGGTACAACTTGTCCGCTGCCGGCGGCGGCGTTTTGGATCATGCACGGGATCAGTTGACGTTGGGGAAGCGCGATTTTGATGGCTCGGCTTGGGGACTCGAGTTGGCCGCCCGGGTCCGCGAGCGCATGGACGTGTCGTTGGACGTGCGTTTTACAAAAAGCCAACGCGATTCCGAGATGCGCGACTGGGTGGATCTGGACGATCTTCCGATCGAACAAACGACGAGCTTCACGCGGGTCCCGATTTCGCTCAACGCGAAGTTCTATCTCGCTGATCGGGGTCGCGGCATCAGTGAGTTCGTCTGGATTCCGGAAAAGTGGGCGCCGTTCGTTGGCGCCGGTGGTGGGTTCACTTGGTACGAATTCGGGCAAAAGGGAGATTTTGTGGATGTCTCCACGCTCGACATTTTGTACTTCGCCCTCAAGTCGAGTGGTTGGGCGCCTTCTGGACATGTCTTTGCAGGAGTAGACATTTCCATGAGCCCACGCTTGTTTTGGACGCTTGAGGGCAGGTACGGCTTTGGCGGCGCCGATACCAGCGCCGCGTTTGCTTTCGACCAGATCGACGTGAGTGGCCTCCAGGCCACGATCGGCTTGTCGGCTCGGTTCTAACAGGAAGGGGATCATGGCGAAGACATCGAACGATCGGAGACGAAGCGTCACGCTCGGTATCCTGATGGGCGCGTGGCTGTTCATTTTGGTTCCCGCCGCGGGGGCGCAGGAGGTGGATAGCCGATGGGCGCCCTGGGTCGGGTGCTGGCGGGCCGTCGATGAGACGGGGACCGCACCCTTCCTGTGCGTCGTGCCGTTGGCGGATGAAGCCGGCGTCGAGATGCTCAATGTGGTGGACGGTGAAGTCGTGTCGCGAGAATCCGTCTTCGCGGACGGACAACAACACACGGTGAGTAGGGATGGGTGTGAGGGGGTGGAACGCGTTGAATTCTCCGACGACTCTCGTCGTGTCTACATGCGATCGGACCTCACTTGCGAATTGAGCGGCCCGCGAAGTTCGACAGGCCTGCTGTCCATGGTAACACCCTACGAATGGTTGGACGTCAAGACCGTATTGGTGGAGGGGCAGAGCATGCCCTGGGTGGTTCGATATCAGTTGGCGTCTCGGGCTGATTTCGAGGCAGCTGGGCAAGCGGGGCTGATCTCAACTCAAAGCGCCGAGGTTCAGATGCGGCGCGTGGCGGCCTCCGTGCCGGTCACACTCGAGAACGTTGCCGAGGCAGCCCAAAGCGTATCCGCGGAGACCGTTCAGGTCTGGGTCGTGGAGCGCGGCGAGCCCTTCGATTTAGACGCGAACGGGTTGGCTCGCATGGCTGACGCAGGGGTCCCTTCCGAGCTCATCGATGTCGTTGTCGCGGTTTCTTACCCGGAGAAATTCGTGGTCAACGACGGGGGTCCCTCGGATCGAGCTGCCGAGGAAGCCGGACCCGGCTCCAGGTCGCTCGGCTACGCTCGTGGCGGCAACCCGTTCGTCGACCCGTTCTACAGTCCCTATTCGCGCAACGGCTACTACGCCCCCTACGGAAGGTACGGCTTCGGTTTGTCCAGCGGGTTCGGGTACGGCTATGGCGGGTACGGATATAGCCGCTACGGGGGGCCTTACGGAGGATACGGCGTGGGCGGGTACAACTATGGTTACGGCGGATACGGGGCTCCGGTGATCGTGGTGGGGAGGCGAAGTGGCGGTGAGTCCCGCGCTCAAGAAGGACAGGTTGCCAGGGGAGGGGGGTATACGAGCGCTGGGGGCGGTAGCGCGAGCACCGGTAGATCGGCCCGGCCGCGGTCCTCGGGATCCTCCGGGGGATCCTCAGGGAGTGAGACGCGGTCCTCCGGCTCGTCGGGTGCCTCGTCACGATCGGCACCGTCTCGCGGGTCTTCGGGTTCCTCGGGGCGATCGACGGGTCGAACGGCGCAGCCCAGGGGCAACTAGAGCAGATTGAGAACGGCGGGGGCCCGACGGCCCCCGCCGTGATTCTCCGTAGAGTGCAGGCGGCCTATGGACCGCGCGGGGCAGGTCAAACCGGTCGCCTGGCCGCAATCCCTTCCTCCAGTTCTTCGAGGCTAGCGGGCCAGTCTTCTCGCAGGAGCTTGGAGAGGGCCCGGTCCTTGAGGAGCTTGCCTCCGGTCTGGCAATTCGGGCAGTAGTTCGTCTCACGCGCTCCGTACACGATGCGTTGGATGGGGGCGTCGCATTTCGGGCAGGGTTGACCGAACTTTCCGTGCGCCATCATCGCCGAGTGGAGGCGACGAAGCTCGTCCTCGTCCAGTTGTCGAGTCCGTCGGACGGGCGAGAGTCGGGCGTCGAGAAGAATCTCGTCGGAGTGGGCGTTCCCGATGCCGCTCAGGATCCTCGGGTCGGTGAGCGCTCGCTTCAAGGTACGGTTCTCTCTCAACAGGGCCTCGCGGAATTCGGGGTAGTCCGCCTCCAACGGTTCGACGCCGCCCGGATCCAACGCGGCCAACGCCGCCTCCCCACGGACCGCGTGGAGCGACGCCCGTTTGTGCGTGCTGGCCTCCGTCAACAGGAGACTTCCATTCGAAAAATCGAATGCCGCGTGGCCCCGTTTCTTGGGAATGATCACACCCGGGTCGGCCCAGCGGAGGCGGCCGGAGATCATGAGGTGGACGACGGCAAAAAATCCCTCCTCCAGCTCGAAGACGATGCGTTTGCCCACTCGACGCACCGCCTTCACTCGCCGCCCTTCGAGATCCGACACCCTCGGATCGAAGGTCTTCAATAATGACGGAGTTCGGATGCGTACCTTCTCGAGAACCTGGCCGAGGACACGTTGCTCGAGCGCGCGAATGTACGCGGTGATCTCTGGGAGCTCCGGCACGGGGTCGTCACCTGGGCAGGGGGAGAGGACGAACGCGGTGTCCAAAGTACCTTGGCTCTGGCGCCGGCGCGCCCTCGCCCAATAGCGAGCAAGCTGGCGTCGTCCACCTCTCACGTATTTTCTTTGACTCATGGCCGAGTCTCCGCTTCAACCCGCTAGGTTTCGGATCCGGTACACGGAGCCGAATTCACACCGCCCGGGGTCGGTGGCTGAACGCCTTCGACAAGCGACGACCGCGGCGGGCGTAGGAAAAGTGTGGTGGTACCGGGTTCCCCTCCTTATCCCCTTGGCGTGGATTCTGTATCGGCACCTGCTGGATTCGGAGTGCGGAAGCATCTTCGGTGGGCTCAACCTGGCGATCCACGAGGGTGGGCATCTCTTCTTCATGTGGTTCGGGAGCGACTTCCTCGCGGTGGCGGGTGGCACCCTTTTGCAGTGCCTGTGTCCGGTTGTAACGGGCGTCATGTTCTATAAACAACGCGACTTCTTCGCGATTGGCGTCGCTTGCTTCTGGCTCGGAACGAACTTCGCGCACATCGCCCCTTACGCGGCGGACGCGAGGCTGCAGATGTTGCCACTCGTGTCACCCTTCGGGGGAGCACCAGGCCACGATTGGAGCTACCTACTCGGCACGTTGGGGCTTCTGCCGCACGATCAACTGATCGGAGGAATTTTTCAACTCTCCGGCATCTTCTCCATGGGAGGAGGAATCTTTGCGGCGTCATGGGTGCTTTGGGTCATGGCCACGTCGGACGAGGCAGCCCTGCTCTGAGGGCCCTGCAACCGTACCACTGCTGGTTTCGTGACCGGACCCAAATGTTAGTTTGTCTGATCGCCCAGCGTGAACGTCAGGAGGGAATGGGGATGACGATGAGAAGAAACATGCTCCATGTCTTGGCCGCGGTAATTCTCGTTTTTCTGGTTGCCCTTCCGATCGACGCTCGGGCACAGGACCTGGATGCGGACGTGGCCGTCGAGGTGGAGGAAGACGAAGAGGAGGCTCAAGAGGAGAACGAATTCCGGGATTTCGAACGCCTCGTCGAGGGCGCGGAGGTCTCGCCCGGCTTCTTCGATCTCTACACGAAGGAGGGTCGTCTCTACCTCGCCGTCACGGAAGACCGCCTGGGCCAGGGCTTCTTGATGGATGAGCGTATCGCGCGGGGCATCGGTGCGGCCGGACTGTTTGGCGGCACGACAATGAATTACTTCGAGATGGACCTGATGGCGCTCGAGAGACATGGAGACAAGGTCTACCTCGTCCAACGGCCGCACCGCTTTGGAGCGGCATCGGACGCCCGGGCCGCGGCTGCGGTCGACATCACGTTCGGGTCCTCGGTTGTCCAGAGCGCTGATATCGACGCCGTGCGCCCTGATTCGGCCCTCGTGCTGGAAGTGACGAGCTGGTTCCTTTCCGACCTCTCCGGGGTGGGCCGCATCACGCGGAGGGCGGCGCGGGGATCAAACGGCCAATCCGGCAGCACCAACTTCGATCGGAACCGTAGTTATATCGACTCCGTCTCCAGCTTTCCCGAAAACACGAACATCCGGGCGACGCTCACGTTTCGTTCCGGGGGTTCCGGGGAGCCAAGCTCGGCCCCCTCGGTCCCGGATCGACGATTCATTCCGGTCACGGTCCACTATACGATGGCCCAGCTTCCCGAGCGGCCGATGGATCGGCGCATCGCCGATGACCGAGTCGGCAACTTCATGACGGTTCACAAGGACTTCAGCGTCGAGGATTCCACTTTTTTTCGCCGATATGTGAACAGGTGGCGGTTGGAGCCTGGCGAACGTGTTGGAGACCGGCGCCGGCCGGTCGAGCCGATCACGTATTACATCGATCGCAACGTTCCGGACGAATACCGGGGGTGGTTCAAAGAGGGGGTGGAGAACTGGAACACGGCGTTCGAGGCCGCGGGCTGGGTCGACGCGATTCGTGCGCTCGATTTGCCAGAGGATGCCGATCCGAATGACATCCGGTACTCGGTGCTCCGCTGGAACACGTCGGATGACCCTGGTTACGGGGCGATCGGCCCCTCCAAAGTCGATCCTCGTACGGGGGAAATTCTCGACGCAGACGTCTTATTCGAGGCCGACATGTTTCGCGGCTTCCGCAACACTTGGCGGAACATCGTGAATCCTGTTTCCGCCGCCGAGGCCTTTGAGATGGCGCTTGGCGTGGGCGACTTCGAGGCATCGGATGAGAACACATTTGCACTGGAGCTGCCCGGATTCGCTTCAGCTCTCGAGTCGCAGGGCGCGCTGGCCGGGATGGTGCTTGCGGCCAGGGATGAGATGGATCCAGGCGACCCGTTGCCGCGTGAGCTACTCCGCCAGTACACCACGTGGGTGGTGATGCACGAGGTCGGGCACTCGCTAGGCCTACAGCATAACTTCCGGTCGTCGGCCAGTACCCCGTTGGACCAACTCCACAATCGTGATTTCACGGGAGAGAATGGGGTGTACGGCTCCGTGATGGAGTATCCGACGATTAATCTCGCGCCGCTCGGTGAGGACACGGGTGACTACTATACGTACAACGTAGGATCGTATGACCGCTGGGCGATCTCGTACGCCTACACGCGAGACCAGGAGGACGCGAACGACCTCGCCCGCGGGGTCTCCGACCTCGGGCACTTGTATGGCAACGAATCCGGGGGCGGCGCAGCTTTGGACCCCACGATCAACACCTATGATTTGGGTGCTGATCCTCTCGCCTGGGGTACCGAGCGGTCGGCCTTGATTCGTGGCCTCTTGCCCAAGGTTCCCGAGTACGCTCTGCAGGAGAACTCGCCTTTCGTCGACGTCACCAACGCGTATGGTCAGCTCATGAATGAGTACGCGCGAGCTGTGGCCCCGGCGGTGAAGTACATCGGTGGTCAGTACATGAATCGCGATCACGTGGGAGACGGCCGTGACCCGTTCGTGAACGTGCCTAAGGCCAAGCAAGTGGCAGCGCTGGAGTTGCTCATCGACCGAGTTTTCGCCGACGGCGCGCTGGCCCTGCCCCCCGAGGTGCTCCAGAGCTTCGGGGCGAACGGGTACTCGCACTGGGGCAGCGAACGTAGAGTCGGCGGTCGATATGACTACCCGTTCCACTCCCGGATCCTGGATTTTCAGTCTTCGGTTTTGAATCAGATCCTCAACCCGTCCCGGTTGGCTCGGATTCGCGACGCGGAGACCAAGTTTGGGATCGAACAAGTCGCAACGCTTCCCGAGGTCTTTGGGTCGTTGACCACCGCCATTTGGAGCGAATTGGGGGTCGGGATGATCAGTGCCGACCGTCGTGACCTACAACGGTCTCACCTGGACGCCATGGCGCGATTGGTCGTAAATCCGGCGAGCGGAACCCCGGCCGACGCCCGAGCGGTGGCTCGCTGGGAGTTGGCCCAACTCCGCGACCGGATCGATGCCGCTCAGTCCGGTGCCTCCGACGGATATACGCGGGCGCATCTGTTCGAGGCGCTGGCTCGTATCGACAAAACGTTGGAGGCGGGCCTGGAGGCGGAGCGGAATTGATCGGCGGAGCGCAATTGATGGTCGAGCGTGATTGATCGAAAGAGCCTAGCGTGGGCCGCTACGCCGTCAACAATCCAGGGTCAGTTGGATCACGTCCCCGGGCCGTCTGAAGGCGTTACTAGATAGCTCCGCCCGAGGGCCGTCCAGGCCTGCCTTCCTCCGTGCTACCTGAAAAAATTGCAGGACCTGCTTTGCCAAAGGTCCCTGTCCTTTCATGCGTGATCCGAGCCTTGGGTCGTTCAGCCGCCCACCACGCATGGCAAGGATTTGGTTGACGACCTTATCCTTGCGGTCCGGGACGTGTCGGTCGAGCCAATCCAAGAAGATCTCCTTCACACCGTGAGGGAGCCTCAAAGGAACGCAGCTCGCCTCTGATGCGCCCCTTTCCGCTGCGGCATCGAGGATCGCCGGAATTTCGTGCTCGTTGAGCCCTGGGATCAGCGGGGCCAAAAAGACCGCTACCGGTACGCCGGCTCGGGCAAGCTGCTCAATCGCATCGAGCCGACGGACCGGACTCGATGTGCGAGGCTCCATGGACCGTTGCGGGACGGGATCCAAGGTCGTGATTGAGATGGCGACCTTGGACGCTCCGTGGGAAGCGAGGTCCGCAAGCAAGTCGACGTCTCTCGTTACGAGAAAATTCTTCGTGACCACAACCACCGGATGCCTGAACTCCGCCAGCACTTCCAGGCAACCCCGGGTGACCCGAGCGGTTCGTTCGACGGGCTGGTATGGGTCCGTGACTCCAGATAGTGCAAGAGGCTTCGGCTGCCATCGGGAGGACGAGAGTGCGGTTCGTAGAAGCTCAGGTGCGTCCTGTTTGATCAAAATCTTCGACTTGAAGTCGAGCCCCGCGGACAACCCGAGGTACTCGTGCGTGGGCCGAGCGTAACAGTAGACGCAGCCATGCTCACAGCCGCGGTAGGGGTTTATGCTCAACTCGAATCCAACGTCGGGACTCGTGTTGTGGGCTATGATCGATCGGGTAGAGTCTTTAAAGAATTGCGTCCGTGGAGCGGGGTCGTCGGCCGCAATCGACGCGTCGAGTTCCATCGTGATGCGCTCGAAGCGGTTGGCGGGGTTGGGGGTCACGCCTCGCCCCCGAATCGTGGGGAGTTGTGTCATCCGGATGCCTGTGTCCTGGTACTCGAACGTGGGTCGTTATGGCTCACCCCTAGCGCCTCGCTTTCGGTATGTCTTCGGTATATGTTCGGTGTACGATACAGGGTGGCAGCCCGCCCCGAAAGAGGCCATTTTCAGCCGATGAGACCGACCAAAGCCCAGATTGCAGCGCTCAGCCGCAGGGACCCCGTCCTTGGCGCGGCCATCAAGAGGTTGCCCCCTTTCCCCGATTTTCCGGTAGCGACCTTCAGCGGTCCGTATTTCCAGGTGCTATCCCGATCGATCATCTACCAACAGTTGGCGACGCGGGCTGCGACGACCATCTACGGAAGGGTGCAGAAGTTGGGTCCAGGACCTCGTTTTCCCACTCCGGAGCAGATGTTGGCGCTCTCTGATGAACGTCTCCGGGAGGCTGGACTGTCCGGGAATAAGACAAAGGCCATACGAGATCTCGCCCACAGGATCGTGACTAGCGAGCTCCGTCTCAGGGGCATTGGCCGCTACGACGACGAGGAGGTCATCCGGCGCCTCACGACCGTTTGGGGCATTGGCGAGTGGACGGTGCAGATGTTCTTGATTTTTAAGCTCGGTCGGTTGGACGTCATGCCCACTGGGGACCTAGGCGTGCAGGAGGGCCTGCGAGTTTTGGACGGCCTGGATGCACGTCCCTCGCCCAAAGCGCTTCTCGACCGAGCGGAGGTTTGGCGGCCACTATGCAGCGTGGCCGCCTGGTTCTTGTGGAGGTTGACAGACACCCGCTGAAGAAACCATTCTCCTCCTACGGCCTCGGCCAGGTCGAGTGTGTTACGCTTCAGGCCAGCAGGTGGGCCCTGGCTGACACTCTAGGGGCTCAGATCGCGTACTGAAGAACGGATGAGCTGATGCCCGGTGAAGAGGAGATGGTCTTATGGCCAAGAGTAGCCGAGGAAGAGCCCCGCGAGACAAGAAACCGTCGCTCAAACTTCCCGAATGGCCCTGTACGCCGAAGCCGCCTCAGACGCCACCATTCCCAACTCCGTCCGGGCCGGTGGGGTCCGTGCCCGGCCCCGACTTCAAGAAAGTGATGAAGAGGCTCGGGAAGAAGCGCTAGGGTCGAAGACTACTCGGCGTTGGCGAGCGCAGTCTTCAACGCCTCGTCGACCAAGAAGAGATCCGTCAGAAGCGCGCGGAAGTGGATCGACGCATTTAAGTTGTCGATCAATTGGGAACTGATCGAGGACTGTGCCATGACCATTCCCAGCGCCGCCCTCGTGCTCTTGGCATCCTGCTGGACCACTTCGTCCATTGCCGCCACGATCGTGGCGTCGACGCCAACAACGGCCCCACCTATCCCTTCTTCGAAGGCGGCGAGAGCCTGGTCGGCCCGGCCCAGATAGCGAGTCAATTCACCACTGATGCCCGCACCGGATCCAGACACTCCCTGAGCCGCATACGCGAGGAAAAACTCGTAGGTCTCCTCGATCGTATCGATGTGTTCCTGCAATTCGTCTGACGTCACCTCAGTCCTGACCCCCGACTTCAGAGGCCGGCCCACCACCGGTCGATTCACTACCGATCTCCGAAGCGCCCACGCCGGCAGGAACGGACTCTTCTTCCTGAGGAGCAACACCCGGGATGACCCAGAGGCTCCGATCGAAGTTCTCCGCGTACTTCTCCGGAGTGATGTACCCGAAGATCATTGATTTCGTGATCCACCATTTATCGGGCCGTATCGCGAAGTAGATGTGCGCAATAACCAGAGAGATCAGTGCCACACCCGCTACCCCATGAACCACGTACATCACGCCCCACGCACTGTCCGAGAGCAGGTAGGGGTTCGCGGCCCAGAACGGCGTCTCGAGCCTGAGCATCATGAAGATACCCGTCACGATGGCCGTCAGACCTGATACCGCTGCCCCGTGATGGAAGAGTTTATGGTCGATCGGATACTTTGCAGCCTTCGGCACCTCAGTCCCGTTCCGGCCGACCATATGATTCAACTCTGCCAGCCCGGCCTTTATGTCCTTCCCGTTGACCCACATCGCCCAGAAATCTTGCCAGAACGTCGCATGAACGATGTGGTAGAGGATGGTCGCGGTAAGAACCAAACCGGCCACCCAGTGAATCGTGACCCACGCGAACTGGAGCCCCATGACCGGTGCGAACGCTGTGATCAAAAGCACCAGCATTGCGGCTGACATGATCCAGTGAAAAACCCGCTCCGAGGTGGCATGCCGCATAATTTTCGCAGGAAGTCCCGCGATGGCGGCCCCCCCACCCGTAGCGGCCGATGAGTGTGGCGCCAGCCACTTCGCCCAGACGGCATGGGCCACTACGAAAGCAAGGCCTCCGACCAACGCCACCCACATGAGATCCCAGGAAATTCCGATCAGAACCTCTTGGCCCCAGGGGTTTGCAGCACTCCTCCAAAGTTCCACGTTAAACCTCCGTACCGCGGACGGCCCGCCGGACCAAGTTCCGCATCAGTGGGATTTTGTAATCATTGTGTCGTAGCGGTTGTGCATTGCGGACGGCGGCCTCACCGGCCTGAAGTCCCAACTGGTCGGAAGGCGACTGGCCGCGGAGGATTGCCTCTGAATCTTCTAGGCGAACCGGGAAAGGAGCCGCACCGTTGGCCGCCATACGTAGGTCCTGGATTACGCCACCGCTGATGCGCATCGCTGACGCCACCGACATGAGCGCAAAGTCCCAAGACTTCCGGTCTTCGACCTTCTCATAGTAGAAGGTGGCCCCGGCCCAAGTGGACGGGATCCGGATCGCCGTCAGGAGCTCACCGGGCTTCAACACGGTCATGCGCTCGATATCCACGCTGGGCCGCATGAAGAAGTCCTCGGCGTCCACGACGCGATCACCTCTCGCCGACTGGATCACGAACTGTGCGTCGAGTACGATGAGCGCGGACGCCGAATCGGAGGGGCTTACCGCCACACAACGACTCGTGCCCATGATCGCATGCTCGCGGTTCATCGCAGTCGGGGCCGAAGCGTAGCAGGTGTTCCCGCCAGCCCGATAGCAGGGCCACCCGCCGCGGTAGTACCAGCACCGTGTGTCCTGGACGAGGTTGCCAGCTATCGTCCCCCGGTTACGAATCTGGGGCGTCGCGATGTGGGACGCAGCGTCCGTTAGCACCCCGTAGTTCGCCAACAACTCCGGGTGCGTAGCGATCTCGGTGAGCGTGGTCATCGCACCGATTTCCACTCCGTCAGCCGTGACGCGCACGCCCTTGAGCTCATCCACGTTGGCGAGGTCGACAACGGCCGTCGGCCGCTTGATCCGCTCTTTCCACCAATCGAAGCTGTCCATTCCGCCGCCCAGCACCCAACCATCTTCACCGTATCGAATCAACAATTCGATCGCACCGTCGGCGCTCGTCGGCTGGAAGAGCTCGAACGCCGGGATCATATCTCTGATGACCGCCATCTTCGCTATCTCCCTTTAGACGTGAAGGTCGAGGGGGCCGTACGCAGGTACACGGCCCTCAATTTCCGCGAGCAGGACGTCCGCCGTCAGCGGCGTCCGGCACAAGCACTTGCCCTCCAGGGCATCGGCGATGGCCGAGGTGAGGGCGGCTGAGCCGGCCCCTACACAAGGTTCTCCGATTCCCTTTGCGCCGACGGGGCTCTGTGGGTCCGGAATCTCGACCGCCGCCCACTGTACGTCCATGGGCACATCGAGAATGCCCGGGGGCCGAGCCGTGTAGAGGCGCTTGGCGAACGAGACACCCCAGACCGGGTCGAAGACCCACTTCTGGCTCATCGCAATTCCCATTCCCTGAAACGAGCCGCCGTAGATCTGAGCACCGAGGTTTCTTGGATGCACGACAACACCACAGTCCGTGATCGCCGTGTAGTGTACGACATCGACCTTACCCGTTTCGGTATCCAACTCCACCTCGGCGAAGCCGACCACCCAAGATTGGAGGCCTCCTTCGCCGCCGAAGTTGTCGCGCGCGGCCGCCACGAGGCCCTGACCGGCCAACGCCGTGGCAGACGCGGTCGTCATGGCGTTGAGGTCTTCGTTCAATTCATATCCGCTGTACCGTCCACCGAGCTCAATGGCCCTCGTCGCAGCACGACTGAGCGTCATGCCTTGTGACGGATTGGAGCGTCGGTAGACGCGCCCGGCGGAGGTCTCGTAGTCTTCCGGTCGACCACCGAGATCCATCGCGGCGATCGATTGGAGCTTTTCCTTGGCGTCCAAACCAGCCGCGTGGTTCGCCCTCGTGTGGGCATGGGTCGTTTGACTCCCCGCCTGCACGGAACTCCAGGGCAAGTGACGACTCGTATCGCCCCAAACGACTTCGACATCGTCCCATTCAAGGCCCAGAACATCTGCCGCGGCGCGAGCCGTGTCGGCGATCGAATGGGTACCCAGGTTCCCGAGGCCCTGTTGGACCTGCAGTTTTCCGTCCGTCCGGATCACCAAGAGGCCGTCGAACCCGCGGCTACCCGCCGCGAAGGGGCTCACTCCGACGCCGATCCCGGTCCTTTTCGAGCCGTTCATCTGTCCACTACGGGCGATTCTCTCATCCCATTCGAAGAGGTCCCGTCCCTTGTCGATGGCTTCCTTCACGAAGACGCTGGTGAGGGTGCTGCCATTCGGTCCGTACGCAACATTCGCGTCCGGGGCGTTGAGTCGGCGAAGCCCGAGGCGATCGAGACCGAGCTCCCGCGCCGCCTTGTCCATCAGCGGCTCGAGCATCCCGATAATCTGTGCTCCGCCGGGGCCCCGCTGGGCGGCTTTCGGCGGCGTGTTCGTACGCACGCCTAGACCACGGAATCGCATGTTGGGCGGCGTGTAGGTGAGAGAGGCGGTGTTCGCCCCGCCGTTCTGGTCGCCCCGGGCGTAGGGCCCACCGTCTCCCAAGGCAGCGAGGTCGATCGCCGTGATCCGGCCGTCGGCGCGGAAGCCGATGCGAACCCGCGCTTGCATGCCGGGCCGAGCCCGGCCGAGGTAGTTCTCTTCGGCCCGCGTGATGCGCAGCATAACCGGGCGGTTGATCTTACGGGAAAACAACGCGGGCACCTGTTGAATGATGCTGCCGCTGATCTTGCTTCCGAATCCGCCGCCGCAGAACTCTCCGATCATGACCACATCATCGAGTTCCAGATCGAGCTGGTTCGCCAACGCTTGTTGGGTCCGAACCAAGCTCTGCGTCGAGGTGTGAATGTAGAGCTTCCCGTTCTGCCAATACGCCATCGCGGAGCGGGGCTCCATCGGATGATGTGTGACCGACTGGTGTACGATCGTCTCGTCTAGAATGAGATCGGCCTCGGCGAAGCCAGCTGCGACGTCCCCGACCATCCATTCGGTGTCAAACTTCCCCTCACCTTCGGGCATCGGCATGCTGCCTTCCGGCGCGTTGGCGAAGTCTTCCTCGGTCCACTTGATCGAAACCCAATCTCGAGCCACCTGCGTGTTGCCTTCGGGCCGTCCATCAGGGCTGCCGGGCCGCACACCATCCAACGGATTCAAGATGAACGGGAGCGGCTCGAAGTCGACCCTGATCCTTTCGATCGCATCCGCCGCGATGGTCTCGCTGACCGCCGCCACCGCGAGGATGGCCTCACCCTCGTAGAGCGGATGGTTCGTGAGGCACTGTTCGCCGCCTTCGGACTGGGGCACCTCATCAGCGGTGAGGATGCCCACCACGCCTTCCATGGCGAGGGCCGCGCTCGCATCGATACGAATAACGCGACAGTGGGGCATCGGGCTGGCCAACAACTTGGCGAACACCATCCCGTCCGCGCGGAAGTCTTCGGCATATTTGGCTCGGCCCGTGATCTTCGCTCGAAGATCGGGGGGGGAAATATCTTGTCCAATGAGTGCCATGATCGCCCCTTTACGCTTGCAGCCGCGAGTACTCCGCGGCACGCATGGCGGAAGTCAGAATCTTGTTGTAGTCGGCGCACCGGCACAGGTTACCGGACAGCGCCTGAGCGGCTTCTTCACGAGTCGGATTCGGATTGCTCTCGACCATCGCAACCATGCTCATGATGAATCCCGGGGCACAGAAGGCGCACTGGAAACCGCCCTCGTCGAGAACCGCCTGCTGGACCGGATGCAACGTGCCGTCCGAGTCCTCGAGGCCCTCGATGGTCGTGATCTGGGAGGTACGAACGCTGTGTGTGAGCGCAGAACAAGCGTAGCTCGGTACACCGTCGATGAGCACAGTGCAGGCACCACACTCCGCGCGGTCGCAGCCGAGCTTCGTGCCGGTGAGCCCCAGCTTATAGCGTAACGTAAAGGCGAGCGTCTCTTGGTTCATCACGTCCACGCGGCGCTGTTGGCCGTTTACGTTCAGCGTGATGAGGCGTTCGACCGACCCTTGGACCGCTAACGCGCCGAGCAGCGGCTGCGGTCCTTGGAAGAGGTAGCCCACGGAGGAGGTGGTCGCACCCGCTGCGATGACCCCCATGATGAACTTTCTTCGGGTAACCGTACGCTCCGGAGTGCCGATGATCTCGACGTCGCTCATGGAGCCTTACCTCCTTCGATTCTCAATCCGGGAAGACCTAACGGGCGGCCCAGTCCGCCCAGGGACGGATAATAAGCGACCATGGGTCAGAAGGCGAGCCCTATGGAGAACGATTCCGGGGGGGGAGGGACACCGTTCGGTTGCTGCAAATCTTGCCGTGGCAACTAGGCGACGTCTGGAACAAGGCGGGCGTCCGACAGTAGGTAAAAGGAAGGACCCGCTCGATGGCCCCCACACCGTGCAGTGATCGCCATGCTTTCTTGGTTGTGGGCCGTGGCCCTGGCCCTGGCCCTTCTCAGTGGATCCGTCGCTATCCGTTCCTGGTGGCTCGAACGCAAAAGGCGCATCATCGCCCAGCGTCGGGTCGTGGAACGCCCGAATTCCTTTTACGGGTCGGAAGCGGTCCACAATCAAGAGGACGCGGAATGGTGGGGGCGGATCGAGCTCGAACGTCTTCATGAATTGAATCGAGAGTACGTGGAGCGCCTTCTAAGCCAGATAGACGGGGCGGGAGTTGGCACTCTCAGCAATGAAGAACGCGCGTTCATGGAGCGAATGGCCGATCTCGAGGCTCCCCTCCGGCCCGGTGTCCGCCCGCCCACCGACCCCCGGCTAAGCACCGCCTGACCGACTCGAGTTCCGTCCTACGAAACGTCTTCCTGGGCGGGTGGCGGCGGGATTTCTTCCAAGGTGGTCTCCTCCTTGAAGATATTGAAGCCCCGGGCCTGGTAGTTGTCGATCGCCCGGGGGCTATCGAGCGAACACGTGTGAAGCCAGACGCGCCGCGCTCCCGTGTTGAACCCCCGCTCGACGGCGTTAGAAAGAAGACACCCGCCGATGCCCCGTCCCGTAAATTGGGGGAGCACTCCGAAGTAAGCGATCTCGACGGATTCGGCGGAACCACGTTCCAGCTCGAAGTAACCCGTTATCACCCCGTCTAGGGAAGCGGTCCACACCTCCACCTCGGGTCGTTCGAGGTGAGCCCACCACTTCGAGAGAGGCCAGCCCAGCCGATCGGTCCAGCTCCAATCTCGTCCCACGGCCCTATAGAGAGAGCGACTCAGCTCAGCAGCGGCAATTCCGGTCTGTCTAATCTCGAGATCCGGCGCTTCGGTCCGCGACGGCGTATGCGCCTCTTCACTGAGGAGTTCCAGATAGTAAGTGGTGACTTGCGTCTTCACGCGTCGGAGCACCTTTCATCTGCGGATGGCGGGTTTCTGGAATATTCCGTTTGGGGAGGGTGCTCGAAGGCGAGGGTGCCGTCAACCAAACCCTCAGCTATTGCTATGCCTTCGGGTGATCGCCTAGGATCTGGCGCCCCGCGGCGTCTCCCCCCCCCATCTTCAGAGGGTCTCTAGAGGCCGTCCACAGGACGCATATCTCTTGAAGCACGGAAGGCGAACCTTCTGGACCCTGCTGGTCCTTGGAGTCGGCCTCTACTGGGGGCTTCTCGCCGTCTTCGCCGGTGAGATCACGACCAACCACCTGTTCTTTGGCGTTACGATTCTCGTCCTCAGTCGAATCGAGCATACGTTTTTGCCGATGGGCGTTCGGCCGATCGAATTCGCCCTTCCGTTCATCCTCACGGGCGTCGTTTATGACAGCCAGCGGTATTGGGGCCAAGCGGTGCGGGGCATCCCCCACATTTCCGAACCCTACCTGTTGGAGAAGCGTTGGTTCGGCGTGCCATCTCCGAGCGGTACCCTGACGCTGAACGAGTGGTTCGGTCTCCATCTTCATCCGGTGTTGGATTTCGTCGCGGGGGGAGCCTATCTCACCTTCATTGGCGTCTTCATACTTCTTTCGGCTTACTTCACTCGTCGGATCCACTTCGACGCCGATCCGGCGAGTACCCTTGCCCGGAAGCGATGGTCGGCGCGCGCTCTCGTGTGGTCTTTTTTCGTCGTGAACGTGATGGGGTATATAACTTGGTTCCTCTATCCGGCCGCCCCTCCTTGGTACGTCGACCTGTACGGCCTCGACTCGGTCCTTCTCGACGTACCCATGAACCCGGCTCGGACGCTTCGCTTCGACGCACTGTTCGGGACCAACTTTTTCACGGGGATGTACGATGCCGGGTCCAACCCATTCGGAGCCATCCCCTCTCTTCATGTCTCCTATCCCATTCTGTCCGTCGTTTTTGCGATGAGGCTCAAGAGACTCCGCTTGTTTGCGACGGTGTTCGCGAGCATGGTGGCGTTTGGGGCGGTCTACCTCAATCACCATTACCTGATCGACGTGCTCCTTGGAATCATCTATGGGCTCACGGCTGCGGCGATCACAGTGATAGGCACGAATTGGCTGGGGGGGTCATCGGCCGAGGGCGATCGAGCATCCCCGGCGTGGGAGACGCAAGCTCCTTCCTGATCGTCGGTGATTTGCCATGACCCCGCATGGGGCGACAGATTTGGCTCAAAGCAAGCTTTGCCCCCCCCCATTCGACGGTAACTCATGGCCGCAACCGAAAGCCAGACTCGGCTCCAAGCGGAGTTGGACTCTGAGTTTCAGATCGTCCGCTTGCTGGGCGGGGGCTCCGTGGCGGAGGTTTATTTGGCCCGGGAGCGGGCTCTCCAGCGACTCGTTGCCATCAAGGTCATGAAGCCCGAACTGGCTACGGACGAGACGGCACGGAAACGATTCGAGCGAGAAGGCCGATCCGCCGCGAAGATCCATCATCATAACGTTGCGACGGTTCACCGGGTCGGCTCCCTTGAGGACAAGACGCCGTTCATCATCATGGGGTACGTCGAGGGGCGGAACCTCGCGGACGCGCTCCAGGCCGAAGGGGTCATGACGATCGAGCGCGCTTGCCAGACTCTGAGCCAAGTGGCCTCGGCCCTCGCGGCCGCCCACGAGAACGGGATCGTCCATCGGGACGTGAAGCCGGACAACGTCGTGCGTGATCGGGATTCCGATCGGGTGGTGCTCACGGACTTTGGGATCGCCGCAATTTTGGAGACAGGCACCGAGAGCATCTCCCGTCTCACGCAACAAGGACAGGTGCTGGGCGATCCACGATATATGAGTCCCGAACAGTTACTTGGGGAGGCCGTCACGGATGAATCGGACGTGTACAGCCTCGGTGTCATGGGCTACGAGCTCCTCACGCTCAAGCCTCCGTACGAGGGGAGCACGACGGTCCAACTGATTACCGCACACCTGAAGCAAGATCCGATTCCGTTGACTCGTCTGCGGCCGGATGCGGATCCTCAACTCGAGCAGCTGATGGGGCGATGCCTCGCCAAGAATCCTCGACATCGGCCTAGGGCGTCGGAAGTGGCCAAGGCCTTGGAACACTTTACGGGGGAAGCTCTTGCGCCCGGCCAAAGTGGCGAATCGGGCTCCCACCGGGGGCCGGTGCGGTCGGATTTGGTGCACAACATTCCCGCCCTCAAGGGCTTCATAGCCGAGCTTCGGCGACGGCACGTGTTCAACGTCGCGGTATTCTACGTGTTGGTCACCGGGAGCCTTCTGTCGGGCTCGGAGATGATGCTGCCATCACTGGTGTCCAACCCGGACGACGTGATGGAGGTTTTGGTCGCCCTCACCCTTGGCGGGGGGCCTTTGGTTCTCGTCCTTTCGTGGATGTTCGATATCAGCTCGAAGGGAATCCATCGGACCGAGTCAGGCGTCTCCGGGGCGGCTCGGACCAAGCTTCGCGTCCTGCAGGGGGTGGGGTTGGTTCTCAGCTTGGTCACGGCGGCTCTGATCGGCTACTGGGTTCTGTGGGCGTAGCGCTGCTCTCGTTGCTGGAAAGCGCGGAGGTCGTTCGAGGGGTTCGGCCCAACCCGAATCCGAGCACGATTGCAAAGGCCATGAGCCCGAACTCATCCACGGGTAGGGCCGCCACCCGCCTCGTATCGAGGAGTTCTACCACCATCGTGGCGATGAGGATGGCAAAAGCTGCCTCGAGCGGCGTCCTCGACAGATGCGGCCTATCTTCGGATCCTACAAAAAGCCCGTACAAGCTGAGCGCGCAAAACAGGCCGGTCAGGTAATCCCCGACCGGCGGCCATTTAGAGGGCAGGGCCGTGGCCTGGGCCACCCGCTCCCCCCAAGGAAGCACCACCCCCGTGACTTCCAGCACATAGCTGAAGTGGATGGTCGCGGGAGTCGTCAAATTCACCGCGATCAGGGTTGAGGCGACGCCGGTGTAGATCCACAGAAGCCAACGCTGCCCGTTACCTGTATAGAGTCCCACGAACCATATGATCGCAACGGGTGCTGCGAACGCGAATACCGTGTGCGAGCGGACCGCTCTGAGGTAAGCGGTGGGATCGACCGCCTTGTAGACACCGAGGGCGAAGTACTCCTGACACGCGATGAGGAGGCACGCGACCCCGAAAAGGCGAAGGGCCGCTCTGGGAGGTTCATCCGACTCCCTCGGATCGACCGCCACATACCATACGCCGAGCAGGGCGCAAAAGCCGCCCCCCGCCACAAGGAGGAGCGCGAGTGGGGAATTCATGACGAGTATTCCCTTCGAGCGTTCGGGATTCTCTGCGGGGGATGGGTATCCGCCTCCGAGCGTACTATTTTAGCCGTCATGGTCGCACAAAGAAAAACGACGCCGAGTGGAGAAACATGAATAAGCGACTCAAAATATCGGGTATGACCTGCGGACACTGCGTGAGCCACGTGAAGTCGGCCCTAGAGGGGGTGGAAGGCGTGTCTCGGGCGGACGTCTCGCTCGACCAGAACGAAGCCGAATTGACGCTGTCGCCTGAAGTTGTCGAGGCCGATCTGATTTCGGCGGTGGAGGAGGCCGGGTACCAGGCGGAGGCCCGGTAGGGCGTTTCAGAACGCCGCGCGGACGGGGGACGGTGAATTAGATTTTTTTTAGGATCCAGCTCAGGACGAGTCGAACGATTCGTCGGATGATTATGACCATGTGAGTTGGCCCTCCCAAGAGAGTGTTCGCGTCCCTTCCCCTACGGCCCTATCGGGACGCGGGTTTCCGCTAGCCGCTCAGCCTCGCGCAGAAGAAGCCGCCCGACGCGGGCCCGCGTGTCCCACTGGACCAAGTTCCAAGGAACGCTTCGTCCGTGATTTCATCCACGGACAACACGGTGAAGCCGCCATCGAAGCGCACGAGCTCGCGCCGGTTGGCGTCTGATCCGAAGCGGAGCAGGATGGTCGGCCCAACGCCCGTTCGGCTTTCGATGACCAAGACCCCCGGCGCCGCGGTGTCTAAACTCGACAGGTCGCCGACACGCACGGCCCCGACGCCTTCTACGCGAATGTCCGTACTTCCGTAGAGCGGAGAGTCCACCCCGGGGATCGAAGCCCCAGCGCTTCCCCTGAATTGCCGGAGGTCTTCGGATTGGGGAAGGAGGGTGAGCGATCCCTCCTCCGAACGTGGTTGGATCGTATCGCTTTTCTCGACCATCGTCAGGAGGTATTCACCCGTCCGGCCCTCCAAAGACGCGTCGGCCTCCAAGGATCCGACGGCGGGAAGACAAGCGGGCGGAGAGGGTCTCTCTGTCGCTTGATCGGACGTCGCGGGGGACGCGGCTTCCTCGGTCGATCTCACGGTGGACCCAGCGGTATCACCGTCGGCCGTCGAGCATCCCGGCAACGTCAGGAGAAGAAGCGTCAGCCAGCCTCCGGGCCGTGCGAGACCGTTTGCCCTCTCGATCATCATCGCCGTGGAATCGTTCCGATCACGGTGCCGTTCTGATCGACAACCCCGATCGGACCCCGGTACACGTCGTTCCTGAGGTCGATGACCCCGCCCCTTCGAACCGCCAGCGGCGGGGGGCCGGCAAAGGTCCACGTGATCGTGTCCGCTTTCGAAGGGTCTACGTTGTATCCGAGGTCGGCCAATGATTGGATGGTGACGGCACTGAGAGAATTTCCGACGCCCTGGGAGAGCTCGGGCGTCATGAGTTCGAGCCGAAGAGCGGACTCACGCCAATGGGTGTCGGAGGAACCGGGCCCGAGTTCATTCTCGACGGGGACTTTCCCTCCAACGTACGTGGTGCCTCCCGATGCATCGAACGCGGCGATCGCGGCTGCTCCTGCGAAGTGTGTGTCGGCGCCGGCGTTGGACGGCTCCGACTGGTTCACGAGAAGCGTGTCGAAGTTGTTCCAAAGAGTTCCGATGCCCAGCACGTGGCCCATCTCGTGAAGGGCCACGTCCGCGAGGTCGCCATCCACTTCCAATCGAGCCACGTCGGCGGCATCGAGCTGCAAGAATCCCAACACAGGCAAGTTGGAGATCGTCCGAATTTGACAGGATCCCGCCTGTCCGAGGGTCGAAAGGGGTCCGTCAATCGGGCTGATATCGACGAAAATTCTCAAATCATCGACGGTGTCAGCAACGGCTGACTGGCCCTGGATACATTTGTCGGCCGCAATCGGATTCGACGAAAAATCGACGTCGGGGAGTTCGGTGCCCAAAATGCTCATCCAGCGGTCCGCGGCGGCGATAAAAGCGGCGTCCTGGCCCGGTGTGCCGTGATTGACGAACACGAGTTCGATCCTGAAATCGGGGGTGGCGACGGTGTCCGGGTTCGTGCCTCCATCCCCACACCCCAGCAAGATCGCGCTCGAAGTGAGGCTTAGGAGCAGTCGCTTCTTGACGAGGTCATGGGGCACAGTGTCGGATTCTCCCGGTCCTTCCAAACATTGGTGCTACGAGGCGTGAGCAGAGTGTCGAACGATAATGCCCCTCCCGAAGCTGAATCAATCAAATCCCCAGCCGGGGCGGCGGGCACCAGGGGTTCGTGCGACGTATTCCCCCTAGAGCGTGACGCTTCCACCGCGCGCTGTTAAACTGGAGTTGGCCCCGCCGAGTGGACGGGTTTGGACTAGAGATTCAAGCGGCGTGAGGATGCTTCCTTTCGAAGTTAAGGGGTGACATTTGACCGAGCGACGAGTGTCGTCGGTGGGGGTT